>RCNJ01000235.1_pt1 | contig 35420 bp, 33 predicted proteins | sample 2041171 | NCBI WGS metagenome assembly RCNJ01 (sample SAMN09708213, study PRJNA481090) | feces metagenome | biome: feces | host: Pygoscelis adeliae | place: Antarctica: Rookery Lake | collected 2010-03-01 | reverse complement strand
ACTCCAGAGTCTAATCCACCAGCCTCTATTCCACCACCAGCTGTGTATACACCAGACTCTACTCCAGAGTCTAATCCACCAGCCTCTATTCCACCACCAGCTGTGTATACACCAGACTCGACTCCACCAGCCTCCATTCCACCACCAGCTGTGAATACACCAGACTATACTCCACCAGTCGTATACACTCCAGTTGTCAACACACCAACCGGAAACCCACCAGATTACTCGTCTGACAAAGTTTCTCCAACTCCTGCCCCAGAGCTGCCAGTTTACCCACCAGCAGAATGCTCAGGCCCAAGCTGCCCACCACCTGTCAACCCGCCAACAGAGAACCCACCTTATTCCTCTGACAAGGTCTCTCCAACCCCGGTCCCAGAGCCACCAGTTAGCCCACCAGCAGGATGCTCGGGCCCAGGTTGCCCAGGGTATGAGGACCCACCAGTTTCATCCGCACCAGTTTCTTCTGCACCAGCTGTTGTTCCACCAGGTGGTTACGTTCCAACAGCCACTGCTCCCGGAGGCCCAGCTTACTTCACCGGCGCTGCCAATGTCGAGCGCGGCTTAAGTATGGGCGCCCTTGGTGGGCTCGTCATTGCTGTCTTGATCTAAATGACATCGACGAAACCATCACATAATTTTGGCGGGTAATTGAAGAGGAGACTGTATCATTTGCACGAAGCACGTTGTCTCATTTGGGAGGCTATTTTGGTCCAATAATATTGCTCAATGATCGCAAGGTCTGAGTTCCGGGGAGGATAAAGATGGAAAAGAAGATGACAAGAACGAATAATTAGCTAGCTATAAACAACACAACAATGGGAAACAATTGGACCCAAAATTGCCTTTTATGTGCTCTTGTATGCGACCGTAGGACACCTATCCTCAAGACTACTGTATGACGTGCAGGGATTAATTGGTTAGCTTCAGACTTGTTCTCCTGAAGGACCGAGCGCCGATGCAGGTCAAGCAATGACTATACGAACAGTTCGAGCATAAAGATGTGGTGCCATCTCTGCATTTTACAGTGCTCTTGTTGACACATTTCACACAGAATGGCTGAAGATAACAAAGTTATTGGCGGCGGAACGAACGAGGAGACTCAAGCGATCGGAGTGTCTGATGTTGACAATGTGGTGCCTGCAGTTGCCAGGCCGACGGCCAACGAGCTTGCTAGCACATCAGCACCAGCGCTGACAGGACCCATGGAGCCATTACCAGAAGACATCAACGAGCATGTCGCTGCCGTACGTTGCACTTTTCCTCATTTCCGAGGTTACAGCTGACCAGTTGATCAGGACGAGAACGAATACGAGGACTCGGCCTACGCATCGAGCGTCTCCAGCGATTCTGACTCCGTCACAAGCTCGATCTGGAGGGGATACTTTGAGAATGGCCGTAGATACCAGACTACGAATGAGAGTGGCTACTACCAGCCATCTGACAAGCAGCAGTTTGAGGTTGTGGCTGCGCTGCATCATGCGTTTAAAATCCTAGAATTCCAGCAGCCGAACTCGTTGTTTCGTAGTCCACTCTCGGACGGGGCGCGGAATATTCTTGATGTTGGGACTGGAGAAGCAAGCTGGGTCATTGATGTCGCTGACGCCTTTCCAAACAGTAGGTTGTGCTTGATTTGATTGAGTGCTGGATGTTAATTGGTTGGCAGTCACTGTTCGTGGTGTAGACCTTTACCCGCCTCCCCAAAGCTCTGTACCACCCAACGCAATTCTGGAAGTTGATGGTAACTCCGATCCTTTCCACTGACAGATAGGCTCCAATTGACATCGACAGATATGTTTGTTTTACCACTTTGACAGGTTTAGTTCTACGTTTACTAACCAGTTGTGCAGCAACCAACCATGGACATGGAAAGAGAAGTTCGACCTCATCCACATCCGCATGATGGTTGGCGCTCTTACCAACGAAGAGTGGACCCGCCTCTATCAGCAAGCTTACGAGTAAGCCACTTACACCCTTCCCTAGAGACCTCGACTAACACATCACAGCAACCTTGCTCCAGGGGGGTGAGTGACTCAAACTTTGATGTCTCAATCATGATGCTAATATCCCCACATTTGGCTAGAGCAGGTTGATGCAGCCCCAGGCTTCTACTGCGACGATGACACGATGCCCAAGGACTCTGATCTTGCGAAGTTCGGGCAGATCCTCCAGGACTGCGCTGACACTTTCGGACGGCCCATGACGATGGTTGATGACATGAGGAGCCGTGTCGAAGCCGCGGGCTTCACAAATGTCAATGAGAGAAGGTTTAAGCTTCCGGTTGGACCATGACCGGCACACCCGATCATGAAGGATGCTGGGAGGATCGGTCTCCCTGTTTGGAAAGGGGGGGTGGAGGGGTGGTCGTCCTTTCTTCTGACGAGGTGCGTAGATACGGGTCATGGACTGTGTGTGTGCTAATGGAAACAGGTTTGGCAAGCCGGAACCGTGGGCTATGGAGCAGGTTCAGGTCTATCTCGCTAAGCTGAGGAAGGAGGCGGACTCGAGGTGGCATATCTACTACAAGGCGAACAGAGTCTGGGCGCAGAAGCCGTACGACTCCGTCCCAACGGCAGAGTCCAAGGTCGAAGTCCCGGATCTGGAGACAAGGAGTGCTGCCGAGGACGCGGCGCGTGCGGCTGCTGCAGAGAAGGAGAAGCTATCTCTGCCATCGCCATCAGCCTAGAGCGCTGGACTTTCGTTAGCTATATTTACCATTTCAATGCAATTTTCCCTGTGTCATAAATATTCCCCTAAACCAACAAGAAGCTTCACCAAGCAACCAGATAGCCGCTCGCCCACCTTATGTCCCTCGTAGTTAGCCCTGACTCCAAAATAACAGCGATAACTTGGAAAATGACATGGCTATTGAGATTCCAGGTAGCGAACTAGTTGTCTTCGTTTGATTATTTAATATATGATCTGCGATTGTGAGACATGACAGGTCTTGGAGAAAGTTGAACCATGATGATACCGACCGATTAGCGCCTATGATGGTACATGCTATTAAAGGGCCCGGTGTTTTGGGCGCGGTGGGGGTGAGGAGTGCAGTTTTGATAGCTGGCCCCGCCAAAATCGGCGTTTCGTGAGAACCAGTGGTAGTGGTACCGTAATTTTGATTGTTTCGTGGTGAGGCGATTGGAAATGCTGCACGGAAAACCGGTTGGTTGGCTCGTTAACGAGATGGAAGAGCAAGCCCACAAACTAGACACACGGAACAAAAATACCATAAACACGCCACAACGGCATGGGAGCCTAGGAGAGGAGAACGAATAGGTGCAATATCGTTGTATGTATGAGAGCTAATAAGTTATCATGGTTTTCCCCCCACGACCTTCCGCTGCAGATGTTGGTACAGTGTATACCATGAACCCAGCTATCTAGTAATGCAGCCGTGCCAGTCCAACGCCACGCTCCCAATGATGTGACGTCTTTGTGATGATTTCTTCTTCCTCCGTACCCCATCTCATTCTCTTACGACTACTCACTGCTTTATTATCGCAGTACTCAGACTCTCTCCTTCTCCCCTCCAGGTGCAGGCGGCGGCGCCATCTCAGTATGCACCCTCTTCCTCCCCCCCCCCGCACTCTCCTCCGCCGCCCTTTTAACACCCGCCACTGGACTCTTCTTCTCCTCATTAACCTCCCCGACCTCAATGCTCTGCTGTCTCTCCTTATGTTCCCTCTCACGCTCTCTGGCGCGCTCCCTCTTACTCTCCTTATCATTCTTCTCCTTCTCCTTCCTCGCCGCCTTAGACTCAAACTCATGCCAATCCCCCTCCAACCCCACCAACCTTGGCCTTTCCGCCACGGGCTCCTCCTCCGTAAAATACTTATGCTCCAGTACCTCACTAGCGGTAGGGCGCTTCGCCGGATCCCAATTGAACAACCATACTAGGAGTTTAAACGCCTCCTCACTAACTCTCTCCTTATACTTCTCCGCAAACGTACTCGGTCTCCTCACACTCGGGCGCACCAACTCAAACCACTGCATATCCCTCAACCCCTTCCACTCCCTCAGCGTCGGGGTACCAAGGACGTTATAGATCCTATCCAGCTGATTCAACTCCGTGCCGTCGCCGGGGAAGATGGCGTGGCGAGTGAAAATTTCTACTAGGACGCAAGCAGCGGACCACACATCGACTGCGGGGCCGTACTGCGTCTCGCCCAGCAGCAGCTCAGGGGAGCGGTACCAGATCGTGATAACGCGGTTTGTGTAGTCCAGGCTCTTGCGCTTGGCGTAAAAACGCGCGAGTCCGAAGTCAGCGATCTTCAGCTCGCCCGACGAGGAGACCAAGATGTTTGCGGCTTTGATGTCGCGGTGTAGCACGCCACGGCGGTGGAGATAATCCAGACCCTGAAACATTTGACGCGCAAGGTCTTTCTTCCCGGCGTCCCCCAACTTAAAGCTCGGATGATTAAGCAACCCCGTCAGGTCATGCGACAGATACTCAAAAACCATGAAACAGTCATTCTTCTCCACCATGACTTCTTTCAGCTCGACGACATTCTCATGCCTCAAACTCTGCAACAGCTTAATCTCCCGCACCGCCGTAACCGGGAAGCCGTCCCGTTCCCCCTCCATACGCAGTTTCTTTAACGCGACGAGTTGGCGGGTGTATACGTGCACCGCTTTGAAGACCTTTCCGTACGTGCCCGAGCCGACAACGGATGCGTTGCCCGGTTTGCGGTAGTAGACTGAGGTGGAGGTGCGCATTTCGGGTGTGAGAGCTGGTTTCTCTTTAATGCGTCGGATTGTTTTTTTTACTCTGATGATTTTGGGTTGGGGTTTTGGTGATGGGCGTGGCGGTGCCGGGGAGCGTGGTAGTTCTTTGGGTGGTTCCCTAGGTGGTGGACGGGGTGTTGAGGCGCGGGAGTCTCTTGCAGCCACCGGTCCTCGCGGAGCGTCACGGATGGCATCGCGAGGTGTCACGCGACCAGATTCGCGAGGATCACGGCGCGGTGAGCGGGAGCGTGGGTGACTGCGTGGGTCTCTGTCGCGAGGTGGATAGTCACGGATCAGGTCTTTGACTTTCCGTGGCTCGGTCGGTATCCTTGGGTCTCGGTCCCGCATATCTCTATCCCTGAACTCCCTATCCCTATGCCCCGCCGGTTCCCTCGGTGGCTCCCTGACATCTCTTCGTGGCAACAACTCCCTCAAATCCCTGTGTTCCCCCCTTTCACCGCGTGGCTCTCGTGGCGGGTACACATCTCTATAATCCCCCCTCCTATCATCTCTATGAATCACCCTCTCATCTCTCGGCGCATATCTCCTATCATCCCTCCAATCCCTCCTCCCCCTCGGCGCAGTCGGTATATGTCTCAAACTATTACTCGCCGGGTCAATCCTCCTGCCTTCCCCACCTTCGCCGCTCCTGCCCACCGTCCTATCGAGCTTCTTCTCAATCTCCGGATTAGGGCCACTCGTTGGCCTGCTTGTCTTACTGCTGGTCTTGAAGGCGAAGGAGAATTTATTGCTTGATGGGCCCATAGGTGGTGCGCGGGCGGTCATGGAGCTTGAGGATGTGCCAGAAGTGGAAGGTGCTGAGGCGGAGTTGAAGGATGTGTCTTCGACGCGGAGGTCTTTGGAGGGGCGGAAGAGGTCGGATGTATCGTCGTATGGACGGCCGCGGCGGCGGTCTGCCATTGTGAGTGCTGAGGTATTGCGCTTCGAGCGTAGAGGTGTTGTGAAGTCGTGATAGCAGTTAAGTCGCTGATTTATTGCGCATGCATCGCAGCCTTGTTCGTGCCCCGGGAAATCTGTAATGAGTGCCGCAGCGATTGGGTTCTTATCTAGTAGCCGCAAAGATGTTGTGGTAATTCGTAAATGAATTGTCGTTGGGACGAGGCTCAAACGAAGTCCTGGCGTTGACTTGGTGTTCGCGTCTCGCGTCAGTCGCCGAATATTACGGTAGATAAGGACGGCCAAGGTGGCAGATGGCGATTAGGCGCCGACCACGTGATCACATTAAGCGCTTTAGCGGCGGGGCAAGACAAGTCACGACAGCATGAAAACGGGAGCTACTGTTAGTGGGCCGTCAAGATTCCAGGCTCTCATCCTCAGCTGTTTGTTCGTTCATGCCGTGAGATGAGCAAGGTGTGACGTTGGCTCTCGAACCTAATGTTGCTGGTGGTGGCCGACATGATATCCCGTCCCGAAGATGCCCAAACTCCCAAACTCCCAAACTCCAAAACACGATCTGGCCGCCTCCCACAGTTCCCTCCACGTCGGCAAGTGGTAAAGCAGTCGCGGAAGACCTCGCCAGGCTTGCTCACCCAGTGCGAACTCATTCACCATCATGCTGTCCATCGTCTCAAGCTCGTAATACCGAGCTTGGCAGTGATAATCACGAGTCGTCCAACACTCAACCTCGAAGCAATCTGCTCTCTCCTTCTCATGTGGATCCTTCTCAAGTGGATGTTGTCTTCCCGACCCCTTGGTGCCGAACTGCCTGGGTTTGCCTCTTGACCTTGGCCTGCCGCCGCTGGTGTTTGGAAGCACAACTCTGTGATGATCACGCTGCGAAGTGCCGGTGCAGCGCCCCTGGTCGACTTTTGCGGAACATCATAACGCATTTATAGTCTCTTCGGAGACACCATAAGCATACTTGCCTCTGTTTCCTCGATGCATCGCACCCCAAGAGACTGCCAAACGAGGCACCTGATTTTGGTTGCAATGCACGAGCATTATCATGCCCACTTTCTCCTGCTGGGGAACCGTACGACTACTACCTAAACTTTGATTGACTCAACGCGAACCTAGAAGATAGACGTTAGCCAGCCGTGTTGCGATCGTGCTCGTCAGGTGTGTAGACCTCAAGCAGTTGGTTGGGTCGAGGAGCGCGGGCGAGCTTTGCTACCTTGTTTTTTACACCTCAAACTGTCGGCATTAGCACCGACAAACAATATTGACAATTGAGCGACATGGCGTAAAATAATGTGCGAGCGTTGGGTTTGGTATGGCAAGATGATGTTGTTGATGGGCATGTCACAGTGCATCGTGTCGGAGGATGCAAGATGAGCGGACGGCTGGGGCTACCTGCACGTGAGGCTCGCTACCAGGGTTGGGCGGCCCTCTGGCCAAGCTCACTTTCGGCGACCAAGGTGCCTGACATCCAACATGACAGAAGCCCAGTAGAGCTAGAACACGTCAAGTGGGCTTAGACGGTCAGCTTTGAGGGGAACCTCTCGTATTTATCCACTATTAAATAATGAAAGTAATTGAAATCATAAAGATAGATACCATCAATGTGAATATCAAAGATCTCTTATTGACAACAAGTCAAGGTTTATTCTGTGTCCCAACCCAATCTCAGCAAGCGTCGATCAATCAAGTCCAATTGAACGTTTTGAAACAGAGCTAACAAGTCTCTAAATATAAGGGTCGCCCATCAACATCCCCAGAAACACCAGAGTTTAGCGAGACCTCGCAGCCGAGGGTGGACAAGCAAAGAAGCCAACTCATCGTCCTGATTTCATTGTCTTATGTGATTTTATAGCAAGTTATCAATCAAACAATTAATCATTTCCTCACTTCTTACTCGGTACTGAAGCTTTATAAATCTGATACTTTGCCGTTGTTAAGGTTGCAACAGCTGAAGCTTACAGTAGCATATGTTTGGCGCGCAGGGGAGCTAAGCCCCAACAATCTCCAATCTGCTCCACATCACCACAGCTGGACAAGGCTGAGCTGACCGGCGATTGAGGCCTGCATTAGGATTGTGCTGACACGAACTCCACCACCAACTCTCCCTAATCTTTGAGGCGCTCCCTCGAGCTTCTTTGTCCTCCGAGTATCTTTGTCTGCGAAAATCTTTGCAACAACGTACGAGGACGGCGACTAGAGAGCTCAACGGCCACTGACCATATCGCAGCTCAACTCGCGACACACTCAACAGCCTCCACGACGTCTTCACTTCGCGGCGTAGAGCTTTACGAATGCAACATCATACTCATACAGTCTTCCAATCCAGCGTCCACGGCACCATCACGTCTCAAACCGCCCACCATGGGTTTCTCCAGCATATTCAAAAAGAAGCCCAAAGCGCCCGAGCCATCAGCTCTAGGGTCGATGCTGCCCATGCCAGCATTCGGCCGAGTAATCCTCACAACCGGTTCTGAAGGTGTCAATATTGGAGTCGACTGGACGGCAACACTACCGCAGAATGTCATGCAGAAGATCTTTGAGGAAGTGTGTCCGCATACCACGGACGAGAGCTATGAAAGTTGTGAGGCTAGTGCAGTGGAGGGAGAGGAGGCGTGCATGTTGTGCGATATGAGGGATTTGAGTAATTGCGTGCGGGTGTGTAAAAGGTGGAGGAAGATGGGTGTGCCTGTGCTGTAAGTGTCTTTGATTTTGTCAACGTCAGAAAGGTTGGGTGAGTTAGGTGCTTGGAATGGACCTCTACTAGCTTCGCTTCTCATAGCCAAAATGCTTGAATTATGCTAACACATCCATAGCTACCGATCAATCCGCATCGACGCAGTTCACTACTGCGAACGCGAAGAAGTACTCTCCATCCGTCGCAAGAAAAAGAAATTCCTCTCCTCAAAAAAAGATGCCGACATCGACGAAGACACGTCGCTCGTGCGCATGAAACTACTCTGCCGCACCTTACGTGACGACACACTCGGCCTAGGAAACTGCATCCTCCTCCTCAAGACCCCGTACATGACGCGCGAAACCTGCAAGTCCGATCTCGCGCGAATCTGCGCCGTGGCCCCAAATCTCCGATACGCCGACTTCCCAGAGGGTTTCTTTTCAGCAGAGAACAGCTGTTCCACCCTGCGCAATGAAGTCGAGATTCGCTGTCCAGATATGCGGAAGATGTGCTATAGGTCAGGCGCCGAGAAAGCGATAGAGAATATCGCCACCGGCTCAACGTGGCCGAATCTCGAAGTCCTAGAGCTGAGCGGCCTAAGCATGGATCCCGCGACCCTGCGCTACGTCTTCGGGGCGCTGGAGAGACTGCAGGCGTTGAAGGTGGGGAATATGCAGGTTTTTGGCGATGTGATTTTTGCGCCGAGTAGTCAGCTCCCTCTCTTCCCACCCATTAAGGAGTTGATACTGGAGGACTGCCCGAATGTTACGGTGAGAGGCCTCCTGGGCTACCTCGCGAATCCGGCGGTGGCGCACCAGCTAGATACCCTGAACCTACAAGGTACGGGTGTCCAACCGTGGGATCTCTACCTCCTCCTCTCCGCGGCGCGCAACCTCCGCCACCTCTCCCTCATCGAAGTCGTCTCGACCCCCTTCCCCGTCCACCAAAACACCCCGCAGCTGCAAAACCCCTCGCTGGTAACGCTACACTACGAAATCGAACCCGCGCCCGCCGCACACTACACGGCTGGCACGCAGGCCTACCACTCCTACCTCACTACGAGTCTGCTTATGAATGGGCTGCCGAATCTGAAACAGGTGTTTGTCCGTGACGTCTCGTTCGCGGAGAGTTTGGTGGAGTTTGTGCCGCCTATGCCGGGATTTATGGCAGATTCGAGTCCACCACCTTTTAAGCCGAGTGGGACGAATGGGGATCGATTCAGTACAGCGAGTCAACTTAGTAACTGGGGAGGGCACGGCCGCGGAGACAGCGTGTATGGATCTCCCCCATCCAATGCTGACGCCTTCAGCCCCTCTATGACCGGTGGTCGTGGCCGCGGCTCATTTAGTGGGGGGTCTCCCCACCAATCCGGGTCCTTCTTACCAACGAGTTCCTCACCTCCGCAGTTCGGCGCAGGTCCCAGATCACCGCCTGCCAACAGCAACAGTATCGCCGAGAACCCGCAAAGAAGGGCGCCTCGTAACCAAGCACCGCAGGGATTAAAGCAGCCGCTGGACGTGTACACGAAGGGACTGGATGAGATGGAGTGGAACTTCTCGACCGTCCAGCCTAGCAAAGCGGCGGGGAGGAAGGGGAGTATGAGTGCGACGCGGCCGATCAGTGCTTTCGGCATTGATGCAAGTGGAGGTAGGATGTCGGGCACCTGGTCTGGGGGGAGTGGGGGAGGTTTTAGGAAGAGTGTGGTTGTTGGGAATGGGTTTGGGGGTTTTTTGGCGCTGCCGGAGCCGGAAGATGCGAAGGCGTTTAAACCGCAGGTGAGCCCGGCGATGGGAGGGAAAGTTGGGAAGGAGGAGGTGGATGAGTGGCCTGCTCCTCCCAGTCTCGCGAGTAAAACTGGGAATCGAAGGGAGAGTAAGTATGATATATGGCGCTAGGTCGGCAAGGAAGGGCGAGGGACGCCGGATGAAGTATAGGAGATTAGTTCTTTGCATATCTGATACATGAGCGATGTAGTTGCATCTTGCGTCACTGGTTGGCGTATAACTTATGGAGCGATCATAGGCCGGTAATTTTGGCGACATATACAATGCTTTGGCTTCTTATACTATGGATTTTCCGCCATTCCTTGTGCCCATCAAGTGATACGAGTGTCATGGCCAATAAGTAGTTTTTGCATACGCCGCTTTGGGAAAGTTCTAATCGGTTGGCACCAATAGAAACCACTTTGGTGGAAGAGTTGACATTCTGCCCCAGTTGATATTCTCATAAATGCTATCCAGCTAGCGATGGCGTTTCGCTTCTTGGTATTGAAGTTAGTGCGGTTTCCTGGGATTCAATGGTGTCGAAGTCAATGAGCCTGCTTCCAAGGTCGAGGATTCCCACTCTTGAAGCCATTGTGCGATTTTAAAGAATTTAATGGTAGCAAAGCCAACCAGTCTACCTGTGAATTTCGAAAGCTTGTCACCCCGTCCGATGATGGCCGTTGCACGGCACGTAGATGTTGCAAATGGGCCTGTTCCATAGCAGCCATCTCTCCCTTGCCCGACCCCTGCCAGCGACAATCTTTTGGCATTCTTTTGCCATTCACCAGTATTTGCGAGGTCGAGAATCGGGTGTTGATCACCATAATAAGTCAAGCGCAAAGCGCGGAACGCGAAATATGATGACTGCTGCCCCATGCAGGCATACTTGCAAGGTGTTGGATGTCGGTCAAGGATGGATGATTGATTAGTTCCCAACGACCCCTCATTTGAGGTGCTCGACCGCAACGTGCCAGCCCCATGCTCGGCTCTAACCCCATCGATGGAAGTGATAGGTGGAGCAGTTCTGGTCATAAAGCTCACGGCACTCCGCCATTTGTATTTCGTTCCCTTTGAAGCTTGAACCCATTCGCGATGGCAGAACAAACGTCGACTGAAGCTGCCTCCCCAACGGCCAACCAGTCTCCAGAAGGAACTGCCGCAGCTATCAGCGCGCCAGCCAGCTCAGCTCCTGTTCAGCATCTTCCGATCTCTACGGAGCCTCTCCCTGAGGACATTGATGAGCACGTTGAGCCAGTAAATTTTGATTCCTAGTTATTGATTCATAAGCTAAGTCTTCGGTCCAGAATGACGACGAAGACGACCGCGATTCAGCCTATGCCTCCAGCCTCGGTAGTGACGGGACTTCTGTGACTTCGAGCATTTATCGGGGATATGTTGAGAACGGACGCAAGTATCAAACTCTGAAAGACGGCGGATACTACTTCCCATCAGATGAACGTCAACTCGAAGTCCTCCAGGCAGGCCATCTCGCCTATCGGATTCTGGATAGTCAAGAGAAAAATCCGTTGTTCCACAGTCCCATCAACGACAAGGCTCAGAACATTCTAGACATTGGCACTGGCGATGGAAGCTGGGGACTTGACGTTGCTGATAACTTCCCCTCAAGCAAGTATTCGGTGCATGATTGTGTTTCTGGCAATGCTGACAATGGTATAGTTACTGTTCGTGGTGTCGATTTGTTCCCTCCATCCCTTACTCTCACAGCACCAAACCTATACCTGGAGGTCGACGGTAAATTTTTTGAATCAAACCGGATGGTCTGGTAACTAACGTGTTAATAGATGTGTTCGTTATATGCTGGTTTCTCGAATGAAGGATATAAACTAACCAGTTCCAGCACAAAGCCATGGATGTGGAACAACCCATTTGATCTTATCCACATGCGTGAGATGGTAGGCTCATGCAGTCAAAAGGAGTGGGGGAGAGTGTACAAACAAGCCTATGACAACCTTGCGCCAGGCGGTACGTTAACATTACCATATCAACCAGTTGTTCCGGTACTTAAACTAACTGTACTCAAGGATGGATTGAACAACTCGAAGGAGATTCATGCGTATACTGTGACGACACCACCATGCCCAAAGACTCCCTCCTTGCCAGTGTAGGACCACTTTTTATTCAGTGTGCCGAGACAGCCGGCAAGAGCCTCACCATAATGGACACTATGAGAGCTAGTATCGAGGAGGCGGGTTTCATTAATGTGCATGAGAAAAACTACAAGATGCCTATCGGACCTTGGCCAAAACACCCGGTGTACAGAGATGCGGGACGAGTTACTCTCGAGGTGTGGAAGAAGGGAATGGAAGGTATGTCTCCCCAAATTGAAGATGCTAGTGCCTGTACAAGGAGTATTTCTAACAGTTATACAGGATGGATGATGTCAGCTTACCCTACTAATTACATCGTCTCTGTACTAACAACGTCGCAGGTATTTGCTGACGCACTTCGGTCCACCAACTCCATGGAGTCCTGAAGAGGCACAAGTCTACATGGCAAAGGTCCGGAGAGAGCTCGATGCCAAATGGCACGTCTACCAGAAGCGCAAGCGTGTTTGTGCCCAGAAGCCATTCGACGACAAGGTGAAGCCGGAGGCGAAGGTCGAGGTGACAAAGTTGGCTTCAGACAGCGAAGAGGACAAGCCAGACGCGAAAATGCAGAACGCATCACCGGAGACGAAGTAGACTAGCTTAGTATCTATATACCAGTGACGACCGACAACATTAACCAGTCTTTCTTGAAGCGTGCCGACAAAGATTAGTTTTTACTTTATTTTCGAAGTTCACATAAGTTAACGTTACCACGAAAAACCAATTGGTGCGCACTATCGAAGTCAATGAGCCTGCGTCCAAGGTCGAAAATTCTCACTCTTGTCATTGTGCGATTTCAAAGAATTCAATGGCAGCAAAGCCAACCAGTCTACTCGTCAATTCAAAAAAACTGTCACCCGGTCCGCGCCTGATGGCTGTTGCACAGCACGTAAATGTTGCAAATGGGCCTCTGCTCCAGCAGCCATCTCCCACTTGCCCGACCCCTGCCAGCGACAAACTTTTGGCTTTCACCAATACCTGCGAAGTCGAGAATCGAGTGTTGATCACCAGATTAAGTCAAGCGCCAAGCGGGGGAGGCGGAATGTGTTGACTGCTGCCCGCTTGCAGGCATGCTTGCTGGTTGGATATCGGGCAGGGATAGATGATTGGCCATTTCCAAGTGACCCCTCATTTGAGGGGCTCGACCGCAACGTGCCAGCGCCGTACTCGGTTCTAAGCGCATCGATGTAATGATAGGTCGCATTGGTTTGATCATAAAGCTAGGGATGCGCTGCCATCTGGTTTTCGTCCTCAATTGACCGGCTCAAGTCGATATCTTAACTCAAGATGGCAGAACAGACGTCAATCCAGGTTGGCTCGACACAAGTTGCGACTCCACCCAATGCTAACCAGTCGCCACCCGCGACAGGAGATTCTACCAGTCCAGCGGCCAATACCGCTGCTGTTCGGGCTGCTCCAATGCCTATGGAATTATTGCCAGAAGACATTGATGAGCATATCGTTCCTGTGCGTTTACCTGGGTAGCGTAACCTTTTCCGCTCTAACAGCGGCCACAGGATGAAGATAATGACGACCCTGGTTATGCGTCTAGTCTCGGAAGGCATGTAATCTCGCTGGAACGTCACAAGTCATCCTGCTAATTCTCAGTAGTGATGGCACATCGGTGACGTCCAGCATCTATCGTGGATACATCGAGAACGGCCGGAAGTACCAGACCCTGAAAGATGGGGGATACTTCACACCTGCCGACGAACGCCAGTTTGAGGTACTAAAAGCTGGACACATGGTCTTTAGGGTGCTGGACAGTCAGGAGAAAAACCCATTGTTTCGTAGTCCAATTGGTGACAAGGCGCAAAACGTGCTTGATATCGGCACCGGTGATGGCAGTTGGGTTATCGATGTTGCCGATAATTTTCCAGATTGTGAGTTGAATCCGGCCCGGAGTACCTTCAAGAACTGATGATGCTGTAGTGACTGTTCGTGGAGTTGACCTTTATCCACCCGCGGAGACGTCTCTGCCACCTAACTGTGTCATGGAGGTAGATGGTAAGGAATTTTCTTTCTTAAAACCGATTGGCATGAACAGGGTAGACTGACGTCAATAGATATGTACGTTGACCGCCAAAATTGCAAATTCGCGACAACTGCTAACTGGTTGCAGCACGAAGCCATGGATGTTCAGGGAGAGGTTCGATCTCATTCACATACGCCTCTTGATGGGTGCTTGTGATGACAAGGAGTGGAGGAGACTCTACAAGGAAGCTTATGACAACCTTGCACCAGGCGGGTATGTAAACTTTCGAAGGTACTGTCGTAGCTCAAACAATACTAACCATTCTTACAGATGGCTGGAACAGATGGAGATCTCTGTCGATTTATATTGTGACGACGATACCATGCCCCCTGACTCCTATCTTGCGGGCTCTGGGGCCGTCTTTCATCATTGCGCTAAAGCCAGCGGCAAGCCTTTCGACACCATCAACACCATGAGAGGACGGATTGAGGATGCCGGCTTCACCAACATCCATGAAAAGAATTACAAGATGCCAATTGGACCTTGGGCAAAGCACCCGGTTTATAAGGATGTAGGCCATATAGAGCTGGAAGTGTGGAAGGGTGGGATGGAAGGTATGTATCCCTAACGTTAAATTGCCAGTGCTCATCGCTAACGTGTATATTCAGGTTGGATGATGTAAGGAAAAAATCCCTTGCCTATTGTCGCTCTGCTAACAAAGGTATAGGTATCTTTTGTGCCGCTTTGGCCCACCAACTCCATGGAGCCCAGAGGGGTGTCAAGTGTGGTTCGCAAAATTGCGCAAGGACATGGATTCCAACTGGCACATCTACCAAAAGGGTAAGCGTATCTGGGCACAGAAGCCTTACAACAACAACAAGGTAAAGCCAGAGGCGGGCATCGAAGTCCAGAATTTGGCATCTGACAGCGAGGGAGACAAGCTAGACGCAAAGAGGCAGGTGGTATCACCATCCTCCCCGGAGACAAAGTAGACTAGCTTAGTATCCATACATACCAGTGACGACGACGATGTTAGCCAGTTTTCCTTGACGCGTGCCCACAATGATTGGTTTTTACTTTATTTTCGAAGTTCACATATCACGAAAAATCAACTGGTACGCACCTTCAAGATAGCGGACACTTGACATAGCTAAACAAATATTACATGATTGAGATATCCTCGATGCAGCTCCAAAACAGCCTTTGCCATGTGACCCATGAATGCTCATACTCGTAGTTCTGAAGCCCATGTTGCTCTAAGCGATTGCGGGGCCAAGTGGATAAGCTGCGGGGATATCTGCCCACATTTGGCGGCGATTCCTAGGGATGGGTGATTCCAAATCTCTTCGGCTGGAAGCACTATCGGCACCTGGGCGGTTTGGATGAATCAATTGAGGGGTTTCCACTCGTATTATCGTTCTCACCGGTATATCTGCTTGGCACTTTAAACTGTGATTATTCATCTTAACACGTGCTGAGTCAAAATGTCAGATCAAGAACCAGCCCAAGCCCCAGCTCAGCATGTGATGCCAACTGAACCACTTCCGGAGGAGGACACTGTCGCTGTTGTATGTCGCCCAATCTTTCTGCGAAGCAGCGGTGCTAACCAGTGGCCAGGATACCGACTACGCAGACTCAGCATATGGCTCAGACATCGCTTCGTGAGTTGTGCCAACTGGTTTGTCTCGCGCAGAATCTAACCTCGAGCCAGTGAAACCACATCCATCAACTCCTCCATCTTCCGCGGCTACGTCGAGAATGGGAGACGCTACCAGACCCTCCGCGAGGACACTAACATGTTCCCATCCGACGACAAGCAATTCTCGGCCATGGAGGCCTCGCACTTAAGCTACATCATCCTCGACTCGCAGCGGCCCAACCCTTTGTTCCGTAGCCCTCTGCCGGAACACGCACAGCATATACTTGATATTGGCACTGGCGATGGCGCTTGGGTTGTGGACGTGGCGGATAGATTTCCGAATGGTTGTCAACTGGTTGGAGTGAAGCGGTTGCGCATGGACTAACTGGTTGAAAAGTCTCGGTGCATGGCATCGACCTCTACCCACCACCAGAGACCTATGTTCCACCGAATGCTATTATGGAGATTGATGATCTGGAGGTTTTCTTCTTTGATGTCTGCGGTCAAAGCTAACAAATTACAGCACGAAGGAGTGGACTTGGAAGCACAAATACGACCTGATCCACATCCGCGCTCTTGCTGGAACATTCAATGCCGAGGAATGGGGTGAACTATACAAGAAGTTCTATGAGCATCTTGCTCCTGGTGGATATATTGAGCAGGTCGAGCCTTCTGTTCTCGCTAAATCTGACGATGGCAGTCTCCCAGCCGACTCAGCCATAGCTTCTTGGGGCCTAACGATCTCCGGCTGTTGTGAGAGATCCGGTCGCCCTATCGACACCCACGAGCACCTCCGTGAAAGGATTGAGGCGGCGGGCTTCGTTAATATCGAGGAGCAGAGTTATAAGATGCCCGTTGGAACGTGGCCTTCTCACCCTGCGCACACGGATGCTGGGAAATGCAATGCAGTGCAGTGGAAGAGTGGGTTAGAGGGGTGGGTAATTTGAGTTAACCCGACCCGATTCTATCGTCTCTGTGCTAATGATAGTATAGGTACCTTCTGACCCGTTTCGGCGCACCGACGCCTTGGAGCCCGGAAGAGGTTACGGTTTATGTTGCGAAGGTCAGAGCCGATGTCGACAAGGGATATCATATTTACCAGACTGCAAAGAGGGTTTGGCCCCAGAAGCCAATCAAGCAGGCTCCAGCTGCTGAGAAGAAGGTCGAGGTTGATAAATTGGCTGCAGAGAGCGATGACGATAAGCCTAATGCGAAGAAGCAGAAGATCTCACCTCATTGTCCTGAGGCCACTAAGTTCAGTGAGAATACCGTCCATCTCACCGATGCACATTGACAACCGGTTTTATTATGTATTTTTATCATTCAGTTAGCAACGAAGTTCCTCCGTCAACCAGTTGACTGCTCGTGCACACATCCCAGTAATCCTTACATGATCCTGCAACAACCCCAGTTTCATATCAGAGGTATTCTTGTACTGCAATACAGCTGCCTCCAAGTGGCGCTTGCGTCAAGGCTTGCCGTGGAGGCGTTGAACTCCCCACTGGGGAGACGTAGATGACTGTGGTACTGGACAACTACGGGAGTTAATGAGGCCTAGATATCAGGTGTTAAAAGCCAATTATTAAAGCAGACTGTACTCAGCAATGGTGCGTGTCAAGGATGACAGCGACCATTGCTCAGCGATGGCCGTAGGAGCAAGAGATGAGGGGTATTGAGGGTACGAGGTACTGATGCTGAATCAGCCCGGGCCCTCATTAACCTCGCTCTCACCTTTACTACAGTATCATTAACTATCATCCATAATTCTTGTAGACCTACGAGGTTTAAATAGTGCAATTTACCCAACACTTTTTATTGAATCCTAATACCTGTGCTTGCCCCTCGACCGAAAATTCAATCGACAACTCACATTTCCCTGCCCGAGAGTGTTGGAATTAATGCGGCTCAATCCACCGGCGCGTTCGAAATGTTCGCAGATAAGATGCCCCGCCCTCACTTGAACCGTTTTCTCTTTGGCTCCTCCATTTCTGCCTGTACTTACGTCGCTGACTGCAATGGCGGAAACAAGCACCACCGCTTCCGCTGGCAGCCAAACGGCCAACCAGTTGGCCGCTGCACCTCACGCAGCAGCAGCTCAGCCACTCCCTGAGGACATTGACCAACACGTTGCTGCTGTAAGTGAGCCCATTGTGGTAACCATTGTCGACGCTAACGTCAGTGTGAGGATAACGACGATAACGACGCCGCCTATGCCGTGAGTCTTGCAAAGTATGGAATAGTCTCCATAGAGGCCCTAGCCTGCTAATGCCGAATAGTGACGCACATCCGTAACATCCGGCATCTATCGCTATTACCTCGAGAACGGGCGCAAGTACCAAACTCTGAAGGGCGATGGGTTACTACACGCCAGCCGACGAACGCCAGTTTGATGTCCTGAAAGCCGGCCACATGGTGTTTAGAGTGCTTGATAGCCAGGAGGAGAATCCGTTGTTCAGAAGCCCTCTCAATGACAAGGTCCAGAATATCCTGGACATTGGCACTGGTGATGGAAGTTGGCCGATCAACGTCGCGGACAACTTTCCGAACATCGGCGTTCATGGAGTAGACATTTTCCCTCCGGCTGAGACTTCTGTTTCACCTAACGTTGTGTTAGAGGTCGACGGTGAGTTTGCACATGATTGGCTTAGTTGCGGTCTTCTACTGTCATTGATAGATATGTACGTTCCAGACTATACCGAAGAGCCAGCAACTAACCGCTTACAGCACCAAGCCGTGGATATTTGAGCAGAAGTTCGACTTCATCCACCTATGTCTCTTCGCAGGTTCTTGTGATGACACGGGGTGGAGGATGCTCTACAAGGAGGCTTACGACAACCTTGTGCCGGGTGGCTTCATTGAACAAATGGAATGCTCGGTCGAGCTATATTGTGACGGCAATACCATGCCTGCCGACTCCTATCTCTCCAAAGTAGGAGAAGTATTCCACCAATGCGGCCACGGAATGGCCAAGTCCTTTGACACGATCGACACCATGAGGTCCCGCATCGAAGCAGCAGGATTCACCAACATCAAGGAGAAGAACTACAAGATTCCGATGGGACCTTGGGCAACACATCCAGTCTATAAGTATCAACCTCGAAGTGTGGACGTGTGGAATGGACGGTACGTATCCTTGAAGTGATGCTGCCAGGTTTTCTGCAAGGGATATCTACAGGGTGGATGAAGGTAAAAAGCCCCGTTTACCAGCTAATGATTCTGTGCTAACAAGTTAAAAATCTATCATGCCGCTATGGCCAACCCACTCCCTGGGGCCCAGAATAATTCCAGGTGTGGTTCGCAAAGATACGTAGTGAGCTGGATTCATCTACCAGACGGATAGACGTATCTGGGCCCAGAAGCCATGACTCAAAGCCAAGTGCGCAGGGGATGAAGGCCGAGATGGAGAACTTGGCGTAGGATATGTGGCAGTATAGGAGCTAGATTGAGAGGCCACAGGGGAAAAGATGAAATGTGGCTCCAGCTTCTCAAGGACTTAAATAGAGAGAACTATGTTGAGTGAGTGTGGAGCTTGATAGCGGTTATTATGTAAGTCGACGTGGTATCCTTTATCAAGCTCCTCGCTCGACCGCCGTAGGTACCGCCTATGTTTTTGTCGATAGACAATGTTGACTGGCTTCCCCTTAACAATCATTTATTTATTTGAGGCTCCTTGTTATGAGAGATTCGCAATTCCTTTACGATGAATAAATTGCCATGCTGCACTAAGGTCTCTTGGGCCCTCGGATTTTCATTGTTAAGATATCTATAACAATTTGGAAATTCTGCAAATCGACGTCTATCAAACCAGTTAATACTACGAGCAGGACTCTTCAATTATACTTCCACAATATGTCAGCCCTTGTGAGATGCTAGTTAAAAGACTCAATCGCATTGCGCCTGAGCTTTACAACCAAATCTTGGACGAGGTCAGAGCCACCTGGAAAGGTCACATGCGGAAAGCCGTCTACCAGCCATGTACGGACAAAGATCAGTTCAAAAAACACCGATTGGAGATCATTGGCATGCAAAATATCTTAACGGGGGTTTTCTGATACTCAAAAGGTCGTTTACAACCTCGAGCGTCTTCGCGCGCATCACGACGGCGATAACGGATCCAGAGCATTCGCAATCAAAGATGTTACTCCCGCAGAGTTTCTTGCTGTCTAAAACCGGCTCACAATGGCGCCGAAAAGGAAGAAGAGAGGTATTGTTGGTACCGACGTTGTAGTTGAGTATGATGAGTACATGGCAGGTGTTATTGGAGAGAATGGTCTTAATTATGTGTACTATCGCTACTATTATACACCTGGTAAACTGTTATGTCTCGGGTGCTTTTTTACACTATCACTGCGAACCGGCTGACATACATCCACAGACTCAGACATGCTCATAGCTCTTGTTCTATTTTGACAATATTTTACACTTTTCGGCCGCTCCCCACCAACCGATTAGCCGTAGCTTTTTCTTCCAACCTTTCTAGTTATCATCCATTTTCCCCTCAGCCTGCGTGGCCTTCAACACAGCCAACGCCTCCTCAGCCCTGAACACCGCCTCCTTAGCGACAACCAACTCCCTGTTCACAATAGCGGGCCTTTCTCCAGCTGCTTTTCTCAAAACATCGCGGACTACGTTTTCGGTATCCACAAGCGATCTTCTACCTTCTTCTCGGACCTCACCCATCCACCATTTCCTAACTCCTTCCCAGCGTTTCTGCATCCTACCAAGCCCAATAACAGTACCCAGTGCAGCCACGGCACCCGCCTCATACAGTCCGCACCCCTCCACTCCAGCATAGAGAACAGCTGAAGCTACGGAGGATGCAAAGGTGGTGCCATACGCCTCAGCCACCAACCTCTGACTAAGAGCTTGAAGACGAGGGGTAGAAGAGGACACAAGATGGCGACGAGTGATGGGGATGTGTAGCGGCCATGGTGACGGCTTAACAGCCGGGACCGCAACGACACCCTCAAGCGGCGCATCAACAGGTGTTGGGTTGATCACATTCCCCCTCTCTCCTCCTTTTAAAGGTACGGTAGCTGTGCGTGCTTCCTCTTCCATGGTTTGGATGCGAGGAACTTCTTTGTACGCCCATGATGCTCCACCATGGCTGTTCCTTTCCAGGTCAAAATCGTGTGATTGAGTCGGTTTAGCAACCTCAGTAACTTGGGGTTGTGCAAAAATACCAGCGGCTTCCACCTTACCCGCCAGATAGATAAGTTCGTCCTCACTTGCTTGAAGGAAGCGACTTGAGATCATATCTGAAGCGATGGCCGAGACGTCGTCCACGCGCCAGAAGAGTTTCCACCAGCTAAGCGCTGCCCAATGCGGGCCTGCGAAGGCGCGATCAAGACTATCCCTCAACTCAGTGTGAGCTTTCTCTGACCACGCCGTCAGGGCGCGGTTCAGCTGATCCGTTGACTCTTTCCCAACTCTGGCCTGGAGTAGGCTCACTAGGTGTTTTGCCTCCGCCTTTGAGATTCTGTGTGCCGTGCTGGAGAGGATGGAAGTGATGAGAGCAGCGGTAGGTGCTTTGATGGTGGGCGATGGCAAGGTGCCGGACTTGAGCCACGACTGAATGACTGGGAGGTTGGAGGCTGTCCAGTGGGATTCGTAATCCATGGCGTTTTGGACAGATTGGCGGAAGATGTCTAGTGCCGCGGCGCCGAGTCGGATGTCGACTGCTTGGAGTGGTGTGGAGGTTTCTTCTTCGTGTTGATAGCCTGGGAGTTCGACTGCTAAGGTTATGATGGTGTTATCCAGCCCAGCTGGGAGACGCAGCAGTGTTGAGGCACCCAGTATCCCATCACCAACCAGCAAACTTTTATGCACAGGCGTATTCAGCGCCGAGAACCTTCCATTATTACTCGGTACATCAATCAGCGGCGTCAACAACCTATCCGCCACATCCTCCACGCTTTCTTCTTCTCCTCCCAGCACTTCTCCGTCGAGGACCAAGATTTCGATTTGGTGCCCATTGAGCGTCGGACTGCTGATATTAATCTCCTTCACCAGCCTACTCTGTCCCTCCGTTTCCTGTATTTTCGGCAAGTTGGCACCAACCCGAACCAACACCGCTCCTTTTTGCTTAAGCATGATACGTTCCCATTCCTCCTCCCCCGTCAACGGGTCAGCTAAGAGCAGTCTAACCAGTTCCCTAGCCTTTCGCGCACTGTTGCGTTGGGAGGCGAGAGAGATGATGGCTATGCGTGTGGTTTCAGAACCGTGGGTTTCGATACTGCGTAGGGCGAGCTGGACGCGGGAGATGTTTGTGTAGGCTGCGGCGTCGTGTTGGAGCGCAGAGAGTGCTGTGTGGAGCTCGGTGAGTGCCTGTTTGGGCGTTAATGGCTTCGCTTCTGGTATGATTTCGTCACCGAGAGGTGCTGAGATGTCGACAGCGGCCGAGGATACTGTTGATGCATGCCGTCTTGAAGCTGTGGTGTTTCTACCGGCAGGCGCGAATGCGGGACGGAATTGTGGTTTGGTAGTTGAAGCTGGTGCGGAACTGAATTGGCAAGTGAGGTATGGCGATGCCTTGGACTCTGCTCTTGAAGATAAACGCAATTGCCGCGAGGCAATACGTGGGAGTGGTGGAGGCATTGGTGTTGACGGTTGATGTTAGACAAGACGAGGCTGTGAAGTGAAGGTCGAGGTTGGAAATGTGAGCGGCGGCAGAGCGGATCGTGGCTCAGCCGGGTTGGCAGGGGTATGCCGATGTGCGGATGGATTCCGAGAGACAACAACATGGATTAAGGATGACATTGAATATATGAGTATGTATTTGCTTTAAAGGGCATTTCCTAGTCCTCTTGATGTGAAGTATCATGATAAAGCTAACCCTCCAAACACCCTATCCATCTCCTCCCCTTCCCTTTCCACCTGTTCCGACAAGCTCTCACCCAATTTTGAGGCTTCACCATTCGAAGCATCACTATCCATCAAGCTGCCTTCATTCCCCGTTCCCTTCCCATCTCTCATTTCTCCACCTACTCCACTACCTACCCCTCCATCCTTCCTACTCGGCATCAACAAATGGCTCTCACTATCCAACCACCCCGGGGCAACCCTCCTCTTCTCCGCCAACTCCCTACTCTTAATTTCCTCCTCCCACTCCCTAATCTCCTTATCCGCATCTTCTTTCACTTTATCTATGTAAGCATGTAGTGCTTCACATGAGGCTAAGATGTCGTCTGGGTGCTCTGCGTGACCTGACGCTGAGGTGACGAACTTTGGTTTATCCCCTTCGGCGCCGGATGATGGAGGCACTGATGAGGGGGGCAAAGTTGATGGAAGGGCCTTGAAGGTGTAGGGAAGTGTGATGGCGGCGGGGAGCTGGATGAAAGGGGATACAGTGAGGGGGATTTGGGCGAGGAGTGGGTGGGCTTCTAATATACTGTTAGGTGGTGTGTTATAATTACTTGGGGGTGATACGGACTGTTATCTTGCATTTTTATCAGAACCATTGCAGCCAAATTGGCAATATGAGGTTGAAGAGAGAAAGGGTTCCCGATGCAGGTTATAAGGCGCCGCGACGACAACCACCAAGGCGTATTTCTGGCGGTGGTCACTGGGTGATGAGGCAAGAGAGGCCGGAATTAAATTTAAGGTTTTAGAATCGTGATGTTCCGCTGGTATACTTCCCTCTCTAAGAGTACTAAGCTCTGTGATAACCCTTATTTGATTATTGTTTCTTATACTGAAGATAGGATCTTAGCGATTTCAAGTGTTTATTCAGTCGATGTCTGTCTTGTGGTTGGCGTAAGCCACTGCCAACCCCGCGATCTTGCTGTCTGGCTCGTGGTTCAGTGTTTGGTGTCAGCCACAGTTCCCCCTCTCTCCGTTCTGACCCCTGTCAGCGGCTCCCAACGCTAGTGTTTGGGGCCCGACTGACCACGAGCTGGTCCACAACCCGCAAATTCGCCTTTAGACGGTCCTCCTTTTAGAACAACTCCATCCACGAACATTTCGCACGACTTCTCCCACGAGACTTCATCTTTCATTGTCGAGATCTGCACGCATTGCAGACCAGCAATCGCATTGCTCACCATTACTCACCGACGCGACACCCCCAACCAACTTCCGCCACCCACTCAGCACTTAGGAGTTGTCGGCCCTCTTGTCTGTACGAGGACATAGCTAGCTCTTCCGATCTCACGAGACTTGTCCCATTATCCTTCGCGACAAGCCTGTGCGATTTAGACAGGCGTTTCCTACTACGACGACACAATAAACACAAACCGTCTCGATGAGTGAGCAAGATGGAGCAGCGGCTGCGCAACCAAACAGAGAGCAAATCGATAACGCTCTTGCTGCGTTGAGAAATAAGAAGTCAGCGCCAGAGATCGATTTCACACTGCACACCATGGAGGATGGTAGCCAAGTCAGCACAATGGAAAGAGTCTGCAAAGGTACAGAACCGCGCCCATCTTACTTGAGGCCTCCAAACTAACTTGATTGTAGATGTTCAAGCACCAGCTATGCGCACACCTACCGACGAGGAGTTCTTTTCCAAGGAGGATCCATCCAAGCCAGATCTCGCATTCTTGAAGCAGCATTTCTACAGAGAAGGTCGTCTCACCGAGGAGCAGGCCATCTACATTATCAACGAGGGATGCAAGGTTCTCACTCAAGAGCCAAACTTGCTCGAGATGGATGCGCCAATCACCGTCTGTGGAGATGTTCACGGCCAGTACTATGATTTGATGAAGTTGTTCGAGGTCGGTGGTGACCCAGCCGATACCAGATATCTGTTCTTGGGAGACTACGTCGACAGAGGCAACTTCTCCATCGAGTGTGTGCTTTACCTGTGGTCTTTGAAGATTTGGTATCCAAACAGCTTGTGGCTGCTCCGTGGTAACCACGAGTGTCGCCATTTGACCGATTACTTTACCTTCAAGTTGGAATGTAAGCACAAGTATTCTGAGGATGTTTACGAGGCGTGTATGAAGTCCTTCTGTGCCTTGCCATTGGCTGCTGTTATGAACAAGCAGTTCTTGTGCATTCACGGTGGTTTGTCTCCAGAGTTGCACACTTTGGATGATCTCAAAAACGTAAGTTTCGAGAACTCTGCTGTGGAAGTCACATGCTAATAAGTAACAGATTGATCGCTTCCGTGAGCCACCTACTCAAGGCCTCATGTGCGACATCCTCTGGGCCGATCCACTCGAGGAATTCGGTCAAGAAAAGACATCCGAGTATTTTGTCCACAACCACGTCCGCGGATGTTCCTACTTCTTTTCCTACCCAGCAGCCTGCAACTTCCTCGAGAAGAACAACCTCCTCTCCATCATCCGCGCGCACGAGGCACAAGACGCAGGCTACCGCATGTACCGCAAGACGCGCACCACCGGTTTCCCATCCGTCATGACTATTTTCTCCGCACCAAACTACCTCGACGTCTACAACAACAAGGCGGCTGTTTTGAAATACGAGAACAACGTCATGAACATCCGTCAGTTCAACTGCACTCCGCATCCATACTGGCTTCCAAACTTTATGGATGTTTTCACCTGGTCCTTGCCGTTCGTTGGTGAGAAGATCACAGACATGCTTATCGCCATCCTCTCCACCTGCTCTGAGGACGAGCTCAAGGATGATGGAAATTCCTCTGTCTCTACTTCCCCACCGATTTCCCCAGCTGGCGCCGTCGGCAGAATCGGCCATGTTCCAACCACGGGCTTGGATCCAGATTCTAAAGAGTACAAGCACCGCGCAGTCCGCAACAAGATCCTCGCCATCGGCCGTCTCTCCCGTGTCTTCAAGGTGCTTCGCGAAGAGGCTGAGGGCGTCACCGAGCTTAAGACTGCTGCTGGTGGGCGACTCCCAGCCGGTACTCTGATGCTGGGTTCCGAGGGTATTAAGAATATGATTAGCACGTTTGAGGATGCCAGGAAGGTCGATTTGCAGAATGAGCGCTTGCCGCCTAGTCATGAGGAGGTTGAGAGGCAGAGTATGGAGGGACGTCAAGCCGCACTGGAGAGGGCGAAGACAGAGGCGGATAATGATAAGGCTTTGCAGACACTGAGTCGGAGGTTGAGCACGTAAGTTTTCTCCATGAGATTGGATGAGAGGATATTCGCTAAACGCTAACAGTAAGAAGTGATCGTAAGGACAGAAACGTCTAAATAACGCCAAAAAGTGTTGTGATGTTTCTGACTCGACTATGATATTTCAGGTTTGAGTCGAGGTCATTGTCATGCCAAACTCAGTACACAGCAAGCGTCGTTTCAACATTGTCGTCATGGGTAGCGCAGTCCTTCGGCATGTAGGAGGAATGGTTTGCGGCGCTGAATATATGAAACCGGATGAACTAGCTAGCGATGTAGCGACTGCATCTTGAATGAGTGCTCTGAGGCAATGGTGCCTATAATACGAATCTTTCACTCTGATACTTTGCACCTTTGAAGGCCTACCTTTCTACTAAGTCGAAAGAAACCACGGTGCTATTTCTCATCTATTTCTCATGGTGATACTAGGCTGCTAGTTACCAAAAATAGTCCTTAACAAATCCATCTAAGCCTCACCTTGATGTGCGGGTCCAAGCTCCCCTGCAAGTATTTCTTGGCGTAGAACCGCCGCAGCCTTGCATGGTGAGCTCAATCGCGTCGCCGGCTTGACATTTGTCTCAAAGACCTCGCAAAACAACGAAAACAAACTTTCTCGACGATTTTTTTCTCACGGCATACGGCGCCATGAGCAAGATGGTAAGATCATAAGCCTTCAGTATAAGTGTAACAGAAGAGAAGTGCCATACCAAGAGAAGATACAACGAAAGACCGAAAAGCGCAGCAGCGCAACAAAACAGCCATGGAGCACCTAAACGGCACGGCGTTTGAGGCTTCTCCAGCCCCAGAAACCACCACTACCACCAACGGCGTCTCTGCATCCACCTCTGCCCCCACGACCTCCGCCATGGCCCAGAAGACCCAAATCCCGATCTCCCAACTATCGCCCAACCTCTCAAATCCATCAACATCCTACATCCGCGCCATAATAACACTCATATGGCCATACTCTTCCGTCGCCAAATCCCTCTCGGTCCTCCTGGCAGAGCCAGACTTCCGTCTCCGAAATAACAGAGGCCAAGCCAAAGTTTACTTCACTGAGAACGTTGGCAAGAGGGTCGAGGAATCCAAGTTGGGCTCCGGGGACGAACTGATACTGAGTTTGGAGGGTGCTGAGTTTACGACACTGGATGACAATAGAGATCCTAGGAATGTGGGCTATGAGCTGAGGTATGGGACGAAATGTGTGGTACAGATAAGGAGGGCGGAAGGGGGGGAGATAGTGTTGTTGGAGATTGCGGCGCAAGAGCAACAGGAGCTGGATACTGAGACCGCTGCCGTACAAGAACTTCAGCAGGCCGAGTTGGCGATAACAGGTGCGAAGGAGAGATTTAGGGATGAACCTCGGGCTTCACCACCGCCCAGCACAGCGTTTAACAGGAGTATGGATGGTCGAATCAAGGCCGTACAGAACGAAGATGGGGAGTGGTCGAGTCCTGCCTTTATCAAACGCGCCAGGTTATCTTATGGGTCGCTGATAAGCGATGAGCTCTCAAGTTTTCTGGGCGATGAGGAGGATAAAGGGCATAAAAATAAGAGGAGGAGGTTTGAGCCGCGGAAGAGCGGGACGTGGAGATATATGAGTGAGAGTAGGAGTCCGTCACCAGAGCCAGCGCAGGCACAAGAAGCTGTGGAGGATGAGGTTATGGCCGAAGTCGCACCATCTGCACCTGCACCCGAGCTTGTAGTTGAGAAGTCGCGCTACACGACGATGGAGATAGGCGTCCAGACGGACGACTTATCATTTGATGACGTACAACTGGAAATGTTTAGACGCTCGACAGCAATAGGCAGAGAAGTTCGTACAAGTCAGCAGGAACCAATACATATGGTTGAGGAAGGCGTGCAGACTTTTGGGGATGCGGTGTTTAGTCCTATTGCGTTTCAGAGTCCGTCGATTAGTGAGAGGGCGAGCCAGACACCTTTTGGTGTGCCGGCACAACCGTCGCTGTTCGCACAGGCTAGCACGACGCCATTTGGCCAGCCTCCGGCAAAACCTCTTTTCGGACAGAGGTCACACACGCTATCCAAACCGCTGTTCTCTCAGCCATCTACCACGCCGTTTGGCCAACCTTCACAGCCCAGCACGACGCCGTTTGGTGAACCTTCCCAGCTAAGCACTACCCCTTTCGACCAACCTCCACAGCAACAAGCCAGTACTACTCCTCTCGGCGAACCTCCAGCACACAGCACAGTCACGAGCCCATTAGCCAGTAAAAGCAAACATGCCACGCCTAGAGTGGCGACGCCCAGCGGTCAATGGCCGGTTAGTATGTGGACTGATATGGGGTATTTGAGGCCGCCGCCTGTTGAGAGTCCTACTGCTTCTCAATTTGGCACTTCTAAATCACATGAGTCCACGCAGAAGGAGAAAGAAAAGGAATCCGAAAGCAAGGAGGTGCAAATCCCGCCCTCACCATCTCAGACTGATGCCAGTGCCGAGGATGCAGAAGGGAAAAACACACATATGGAGGACAGAGATGAGGATGACGGACATGACACGGCCGCAGCGGCTTTGGAAGTGATGTCTAGACTTCAACCTTCTACCACCCTTCCACCTCATCATCGCGGTACTGTTTCGGGTGAATACCTGGAGATGGATCGCGGTATTCCCGTCGGGGATGTGCTTGGAGGTAACTTGAATGAGGTCGAGGATAAGTTAACAGTCGCTGAGAAAATACGGTCGAGTTCACCTCCAGATACTGAGAGAGCTTCCAGCTCACCGGTCCCGGAAAGGGGAGAGTCGATGTATCCTGACTTATCCTCACCTGTGAGGCAGTCATCCGAAACAACAAGGGAAAAATCTCTTCGTCAAATGCGAGAAGGCAGTGTGGAGAGTATGGACCTTAGTGGTGATTTTGAGTCTGAGTGCGACGATGGCGCTCAGCAGGGGGATGAGGGAATGCCGGATGACTCTGAGAGCGAGGAAATCTTGGAAGAGGAATACAGTGAGGAAGAGCCAGAGGTGGGGGAAATTGCTGAAGAGAGCAGTGAACCTGAAGATTTTCGCAGGCTGTTTAATGAGTTGAGGGAGCAGGTATTGGAAGAAGGTGGGCGAGAAGTGGAGATAGAGCATGATAAGGGCAAATTGGCGGACGCACAAATGTGGCGCGACCAACTGGGTTCGCAGCCTCAGGCAAAATCTGCTGAAATGGTAGAGAGTGAGGATGATGAGGATGAATATAGCGGCTCCAATATCGAAGGTGAAGATGAGGGCGAAGATGCGGAGGGTGAGGAAGAAGACGGTGAAGAAGTGCCAAACTTCGGTGACCGGTGCATGTTATTGAATCCGCGCGCACAGCAGTGGCAACCTCGCCGTTCTCCTTTCGAGGGTCCCGAAGAAGGCGAGTCTCAAGGCGAAGAGCAAGAAAGCTTTCCAGACGACGAAGTCGACGGAGATGCCGATGCAGAGGGCTATTCCGATGACGATGCCGAAAATGAAGTCGAGTACGGATCAAACGACGGCATGGAAGGCCAACGCTACGGCAATCCAGGTGAGCTGCATGCTGACGATCAGGAGGACGATTATGATGACGATGAATTCAGTCAGGAGGAGGATGGTGACTTGGATAAACACACCAGAGGCTATGGTGAGGCTGACGGCCATGGACCGATTGACGGGAGGGGTTATATGCAGCCCCCGAGGGCCCACCCGCAGGCGCCTCCTAAGCAGTCGGCACCAGTGTTTATTGACCTTTTGAGTGATAGTGAGGATGAGGTACCTGATCCTGTGCCTGCTAAAGAGGCGTCGGCGCCCCGGCAAGAGTTAGACGTCGAGGCTGAGGCTGAGGCTGAGGGTGAAAGTGGAGAGGACGAATGCAGCGGTAGCCAGCAAGCCTCTGACAAGGGCGCCGGCGAGTTCAGCGACAGTGAAGCAGACATTATGACAGAACGCCACATGCCTCCTATCCCTTCCGAACGTCAAGCAATTGAACAAGCATTTGAGCGCGAACAGAAGCAAATGCGACGCGTATCTGAGCAAGAGATTAGTGGGTATGAGGCTGAAGACGGAACAACGTTTGAGGATGAAGGGACTGTCATACCACAATACGATGGCGCTGGTGACTCGAAGCCGGTGCAACATTTCAGGGTTCCTTCTGAGCAACATGAGTCTGTTTTGCCAGAGAAGGTGGAGAGTGTTGAGCCGCCCGCTGCTGAGAGTGGCGAGGAGGCTGATGTTGAGGATTCTGGGCCTGTTCCTGTTGGGGATTCCGATCCTGTCCAGCTCCAGCCACAAGGATCGCAAGCAACACAGGAAAGCGAAGAGGCTGGGCAAGCAGCTGAGCATATCCAACTTGTCGTTCAAGAAGCACAGAAAGAAGCAAAACAAGCCGATGTCACGGAAAGACAACTGGAACGCAATGTCGATCACGCAGTGAATTCCGAGCTTGCAGAGTCAAAGGATGAGGAGCTGAATGAGGAGGCGGAGCACGATATCGAGATGGCTGAAATCAGCGATGTCAGGTTGAGCGCCTCGCCTGTGCCAACTGATGCTGGATCTGTTGATGAGGTGGTGCTGCCGCTGCCAGAAACGCCGTTGATTGAGGAAGATGGCGGAGAAGCGATCGATTTGAGCAGAAGTGAGAGCCATCCTGGATTGGGTGATCACAGTCATGACGAGGAAGAAGAGGTCGGGGAGGAGATAGGACAGGAAGAGGAAGATGTGGACATGCACGACCGTATCAGTGAGCCGGAGACAGAGTATGGTGATCAGCCGCCTAATGAGATTGAGCAGATTGGTACGATGGTAGAAGATAATCCAAGTGAAGTTGATACGGAGGCTGTGTCCAAGGTCGTCATACCCGAAGATGGTGCCGAGATTGTTGTTACTTCTGATGTCGTCAATGAGGAGCAAGATGAAGACGACGACGGGGAGGATGAGGAAGACGATGAGGATGGTCCATCAACCCAGCTCTTCAGAGAGTCCATCGCGCACTATAGTCAGGAGAGCACCCAGGTCGTGGAGACTTCCATGGCTATGTTTGATGAGTCTGAGAATGTTGTCAGGACCGAGGCGCTTAATGAAAAGCAACAGACCATTGTGAGCTCTGTATTCTCGCAGGTTGTGGAGGAGGCAACGAGTTTCCAGATTCTGTCTGCCACTCAGCCACCGCAATTCCCCCAGTCACCTCCGCCGCCTAGGTCGCCTCAGACCCAAAAAGAGGCAGAGGCCGACGCACTTGGGCATATGGCAGAGGTTGCGAATAAGAGGGAGTTTGAGACGCCGGAGTTCGAGGAGCCGACTGCTAGTCAGGCTGTGCAGCCGACGACTTTCCATACTTCTCTAAAGCCCAAGACGCTTGCGAAGAACCGCTCAGCTTCTCCAGACTTGGGTGAGCATGCAGCCAAGCACACAAGGTCGCATGATAAAGATCAGCCAAAACTAGGTAATGAGCACGGTGGTACCGACGTGCCAAGCATTGATGTGGACGACATCGACATGCAAAATCATCCCGCAAAGCACACACGAGCACATGATCATGACAGCGACCTGAATGAGATTAATTATAAAAAGTTTAGTGCAGTGAGCGCATGGAGCGGTAGTCCAGCCGCACACACCAGGTCACATGATACCGAGGAGCATTGTGTTGAGGACGATGAGGCCGAGAGTGCTAAGGGTCTACCGCCGAGTAGAAGAGCGAGTAGTTCTAGGAGGAGTTCGGAGCCGCTTTTTAACCTGAGGGAAAAGACCTCACCGAAGGAGAAGGAGAAGACGCCGGTTGTGGAGGTGCCGGTTAGCAGCAGCATTGAGAATATGCTGCCGACTCCTAGCCCACCGAAGAGAGTTACGAGGAGTAGGAGAGGGACGCAGGAGCGGGATGCGGCTAACCCTGCAAAGGCAGAGAAGGCTAAGAGGAGATTGACGGCTGTTGTGGAGGTTCCGGTCACTTCTAGCATTGAGAATGTTACTGAGACGCCGACTAAGCCTGTCACGAGAGGAAGGAAGGCTTCTGTATCCAATACTGCTAAGAGAGCTGTCACGCCTGTAGTCGAAGTTCCGGCGTCAAGCATCGAACAAGCCAGCCCACCAGCTGGCGGCAGGGTAACGAGGTCAAGGAAGATGTCAGCGTCTCAGGATCCAAAGCCAATTACGCCTAAGCGTAGAACCAGAGCTATGAGTCTCCGCTCAGACACTGCCTCATCCGGGCAAGCTGAGGTATCCAAGGCCGATCAGTCCATTGTCCTCGAGCCCCTTCAGGAAGAAGCAGAGGAAGAAGACGAAGACTCGCAATCCGTCATTGACCCAGGTGCCGAGCTTCTTCTGTTACACGAGGGGAGCCTATCACCTGAGGAGCGCGCTACACCTCAACCGGCGCCACCGACGACTAGGAGTCTCAGTAATACAGAAGTAACGAATGAATCTCTAGAGCTTGAATCCAGCGGTTCGCTCCTGGAAGTAACGCCAGTGAAGCGTGTTACTGGTCTTCAACACAATCTCCGTTCTAAGCCGGATGTTGCTGCGACGCCTGCGAAACTCCAACTAAGAGATCCTGGGGCCGACGCCTTGTTATCTTCCTCGCCTGCCCAGCAGCCGCCTGCCACGCCGGCAGCTGAGGCGACAAGAGCGCAGGGACATGCATTCGCCACCCCTTCCACTGCCCCAGGCGCCCCCTCAGTACCAGGCACACCGGACTTTAAGAGAATGACGCCCTCTGCTGTAAAAGCGTCTATCACGCGCCATCTTCGGACATCGCTATCGACCTACACACCGTTGAAGGGTATAAAACCCCTACTGGGGAAGAAGATAGACGTCCTCTGCCTCTGTACCTCTGCCCCTGCTACACCAGTGAGGGCAAAACATGGGCCCAGACATTGGGTACTGAAGTTCGGTGTTACGGATCCGGCGAGTATTCCGGGGGTTACGGAGGTGCAGGTGTTCAGGCCATACAAGGACGCTCTCCCCGATATTAATATCGGAGACGTCCTCCTCCTCCGTCATTTCTTGGTAAAAGCCGAGGCAGGATGGGGATTGAGGTCTGAGGACGCCAGTTCCTGGGCTGTGTGGAAGGGTGAGAAGGACGGTTCGGAGGACATCGCTGGGGGGGTGGTGGAGTGTAAGGGGCCGCCGGTTGAGTATGGGAACGGGGAGGAAGAACATGTTAAGGTGCTTAAGGAGTGGTGGAGGGGCCTTGACAACGGAGTTGTGGAGAGGATGAGCCAGCATGGGAAACAGGCTGACAAGCAGAAGTCCAGCGCTAGGAAATGAGAATGATGATGAGTAGGATTATGATGCATGTAAAGCAAAGTGGATGAGATACCATAAGAACACAATGGTTTTGCTGTTTAACTCCACACCGCTGAGTGCCAAAATTGTAATGATTTGTCGTTCGTATGGGACGAATAGTAAGTGTATGGCGATTGTGAATTGCCGCCAGAAGTTGTGGACGTAAATGGCAGGAAGGTGGAGATGCTAAAGGTAGTAGAGCGCTTTGATATTGAGGTGGCGTAACCGGCTGTCACCAGGCGAGCCAGCCAACCACCCTTTCGCACGCGACAGGAGGAAGAGATGGGCGAGGAAGAAACAAGCTACTTCTGCCAAGTGACTGGCAAAAAAGAAGACTGTTTCAAGCTTTTCAGAACACACGGAGCATCTACTAAAATTTCCGACCAGTTGTCAGCATACGCCGTAGCCTAAGCTGTCCCTATCTGGATATTCATCACTAAAGCTTGTAAAAGAAGAGGTATGAGCTCAGATCTCTCTGACGGGGAGTCGAACCCCGGTCTCCCGCGCTTTGCCAGTTGACAAGCGGAAATCATGACCGTTAGACCATCAAAGACTTTATATCCAGAAAGAAATAATCAAACTAAATATTGATTTCTTTTATGATATAAATTCAAGGCCTGGGTCACAGAATGTTGATGCCTGGCGTCGAGATCTGGATTGCTAGAGTCCGACTCCTGATCGTGGCTCACGCGAAACTGTTTCCGGACTTACGCAACCACCGCCGCCCTAAACAAAGATGTGCTCCAAATATTTCAAATTGCCGCTGTCTGTGTAACCTGAAGTTCGATCGTGTTTTAGGCAGCGCTTACAACGAGATAATGGTTGGCTGATAAGCGAGATTTGCCTTTCAAAGTTGCCTGGTATTATGAAGCGGTGAGACAGGGATGAGAAGACATGATGAGTTTAGAGCCCACCAATGTTCGCTAGCCAATAACTGAGCAATGAAGACTGATCTCGTTTCTTGTGTTTTGCAAGTTGCAAGCGATAAGCATGCGTTCACGCAGACATTATGATTCTGCCAATGCAGCTTCAGGTTAGGTGTGCCACCACTGTGTTAATTGGAAGGTGAGCACTAGTGGCTCTTCAGCACATACATACATACTTGTGGCCAATCAAGTCGTCGCTGCGCCGGCGCCTCAACGTGTCCAACACCCACCTCTCTCAATCAGCTCCTGAAGCTAAAACAAATGCCACGTCTGCGCCGCCTTCCTTTCTCACCTTGTACCGACTTTCCAAGCAGCCTGCAGACTGCAAAGACGACCTCACCATTTCACAACAACGACGAAGGCTATGGGGACCATGAGCAACCTCCGATTCCAACCTCGCACCGTGGACGCCCAGGGGCTACCAGTCTACCTCCGTGTGCACTGTCAATTTTGTTGTGGTTGCGTTGTTTTTAAGTGAGATGAAAGGAGTGGGGTGCGCTTGGCTTCGTTAGTTTACGTAACCTCAGAACTCACCAAACAAGTACTAAGCATCTGAAACCTCGCCGTGTTTGCCTGACAACGTCCCAGCGACATGTCGACAGAACTTTCGCTCCCGTGGTTTTAGGCCAACATTCCAGCTCGGTTACTATCAGAGGAAACATGTTCGTACTAACTACTGGAGAGGGTTCTCGGCTCCTACCACATGCTAGGGCATTCTCTTAGCCACCTCTTCCCGGTTTCTCGTCCCTCTCGCTTAACTAACCGACCAAGGCCCCTGGGATTTATAGGCAGAAGTCGGCAGAAGTCGGCGTGCATTCTGCAAACATTGGCTAGGCAGCGGTCTATATGCCGCTAAGGTGCCCATTGCGTCGTGAAAGTGATAGGACCTGGGCGTTCAAGGTCAGGGGTGCACCAGTAAAACGCTGCTTAAGAGGCTGGTGTGACCCGCCGACCTAGTGTGCATACGGGTATCGCAGTACACGAAATACATCCATTCACACCACGTTTCTTACAGGCGCAAAATGCCACTACAGACGCGTGAGGCTGTGAGCGGTAATTGTGTCCAACAGACGAAGCTAGCCCCGCAAATTCAGCCTCGAAGGCAAAAGCTACGAGACTCACTCGTCTCTCACTTGCATTCTTCGAGCTAAGCCCACGCTTAAAAAGTCGCTTCTAACAGCACAGCCAGCCCTAAATTTTAGTGCTGCGAACCCTCCTTGATCCAATACTACCCGGAAGCTCTGAGACTGGATACAACGCTGGAGGCCTAAGTGTTACGACCTAATTGGGGAGAGAGTCGTCCCAAGGGATTATGTCGTTGATTTAATTGACTCTGATTCTTTTCTACTTACTTTTCATCAACTATATATATTCCTCCTGAAGACATCGGACAAAGGGAAGTA
>RCNJ01000234.1_pt1 | contig 35504 bp, 24 predicted proteins | sample 2041171 | NCBI WGS metagenome assembly RCNJ01 (sample SAMN09708213, study PRJNA481090) | feces metagenome | biome: feces | host: Pygoscelis adeliae | place: Antarctica: Rookery Lake | collected 2010-03-01 | reverse complement strand
GATAGTATTGCGCATAATACTCGGAAGATAACGGGATGTGGCGGTCTTTGGGTACGAATAGATGAGACAAGCAACTATTTTAGAGGATCGGGGTGGACCAAATTATTTCTTTATCATTTGAAACATCGATTGTTGTCATTATATGCCATTTTCCAAGTGATTATTGCTGCTGTTACTGTGTGCTATACGAAAATCAAACATACCTAAACTTGCCATAGATCCATCCTTGTTATCGACGTCCTGGATCGTCAAATCCCAGCCATGATCTTCAGTGAGCAGCAGGCTTCACTCTAAATCATCTAGGGAGTACTGGCAGGACAATGTTACAGTAGCTGTAGTTCACAGCGGCGAGTATACCTGCCTCCGGCGCAATCAGTGACAGCGGCTCGATGCTATGTACGAACACGAGGTGGTACTATGGCAGCTGTACAATTTCCAGGCCACCGGGTACCAATATGAATTGACGCAGCGGTTGGATTTCCGACTAACTGGTCTCATAAACAACGTGTCAGATCATGTAGGGCAGTCCCTGAAACTCCAACATGGTGGTGTGGAGAACGTTCCTGGAAACGAGTGGGGCCGTAGCAAGGCGGCATATGGCTGGAGCCATTAGAGGTCCGAGGACAGGAAGCCGCGCTTCCGTGACCTGCTCTCACTCACAACTTTGGCATCAAGAAATTAATGAAATACAACCAAGGCGAGGAAGGCTTGTTGCAAATCCGTTTCCCTATTATTCCCTGGTTTGCAACAAGCATATGCGGCGGGTGGGATACTGCCGCGGCTTGGTGCCTATGTTGCCAGTAAGTGCAAGGGAGATCATCAAATTCTCGTCAGTTATGCGTGAATGGGGAATGTTTGCCAGTGTCTTCGTATAACTCTAGTCTAGTCTATCTAGTATTCCATCTACCGCAAATGACATCTAAACAGTAAAGCCAAAAAAAATCTCAAATTGCTCAAGAAACCCTAGAAAACAGCGTTCGGTACTTTTTCGAGGTCGATGAGTATGGGTAGCCTTGGCGCGTAATCTCATGAGTATTTTGCGTAGAATACCTAAGTACGGGCCTACTTATGCCGAACGCTGCTAGAAAAAGAATGTTAATATTTCTCCATTGTTCCTATACGCTCGCAGTCACCCTTCTTTCATAGCGAATAATTTCCCACAAAGATCATAAGACGTAGCAGCAAACCAACCGATTTGATGCAAGGAAGGCGTATTGGCGTAAGACACTGGCAAAGGGCAAACGTGAAGTGACGAGGTGCAAAGTCGAGAAGTCAAATCAACCGATCGTCAAGTGAAGACGTGGGTTTCTTTTCTAGAAATTGTTAGACTGTTGACCGGTTTGGTAATGAGCTCCATTATTTACGTTGTTTGGCGGAGCTTGCGAGCACCAACATCATGCCTAATGTCTCCTGCTTGCCGTGTACTCCTGGCAGTGCCAACATTCATTGTGATGACAGGCCGGGCAGGCTGGCGAGCTTCCAACAGCCATGCCGGAGTGGGTGCAGTTGCAGCAAGTCCAGAGAACTGTTCTGCCATGAGTGGTAAAAGCGCCGCTGCCGTAAGTGTCGATGTCTGGCATGGCAGCATGGATGATGTCGTCGGGACTGGCTGCAGCTGAATCGGAGTCGTTCAGGGAGAGTTTGAAGATGTTTGCTCCAGCTCCCAAGCTGTAGAAGCTCTTGGTCTTGCCAGCCATGCCGGTGATGGTGCAGGTGAAATCCAAGGTTGAGGTCGAGATGGACATGTCGTTGATGAACTGAGACATCCTGATCAAGAGCGGGTTTAAATAACAGGTAGGCGCTGAGAGTTTTGTTGCGGTTGGTAGTTATGTCTAAGGTGGACTTGATAGTAGTGGGAATGGTGTAGGACTGTGAGTGCTGTGGATGTTGTTGAGAAGGAATGGTTCTTAAGCTCAAGAATTGAGTCTGTATTTATGAATCTCAAGTTGATCTCTTACCGTGCAATGAGGCGCGAGCAGAACGGCGGTCAGGTTGCCTACACCGGGGCCGCCAGCAACAGCGGGACTTTGACAGCTTTGCATCTTGCTGGCGATGCAGAAGGCGAACTCGCCGTTTCTCTCCTTATGGTAGGCAATTGAATCGAATTCCAGTTTCTACCATACACACATTCCTTTTTCCTGTCGCCCTGCCCTCCGCCACAGCTCAGCATGGATTGCGCGGAGATAGGGACAAGATATTGGTTAAAATGACCGGCGAGATGACAGATCTGGCTTTTGTTGAGTGGATGGCGGCCTCACTACGCCTTCCGGGACTGATTACAACCACCCAGGCCCACTGTCCTCGCGTGCTAGCTTTAACCTCCCCACCCGTCAGCGCGACCGGCGACACGAGCATCGTTCCGCGAGCGCAAAAGAGCATACCGTCTCTTCGGGTCACGAATTGCACTCCATGCAAGCATTTGGACACCGATCGACAGTACCGCGCAATCTTACTCCAGCAAGGCACGCTGCCACGTCCGTATGATCCATACCAGATCACCGATATAGGCTCGACACACATGTATGGACCGAACATATGGACTCCATGAGATACAACGCATGCGGCAGCAACATGCAGTGGCAAAGCTTGCCCGAGGCCGCGAGGCACCAAGAACGGGCATACCGCGACACCGACATTTTGAATTGACGCAGTGTCGGACAGAAGGGCTTAACGAGCTCTAGAGATTGCATTTGGGCTTTTCATTCCTACTGCCTATTTTGGCTCGCCGCTTCGTCTTGCCCCAGAGCATCCATCATCGCACGTTTCGGCGACTTAAACTGTCAAACTCAGCAGAGACGCTAAATTGAAGCTTCGAAGAACAAAATTCAGTCAAGCACAACGTAACGGGTGGCACTGGGTGCCGGTACTGGAGCCGTTCCCATGCTCTCAGACAGACTTCCACGGATCTTCAGCAGGGGTTCCCGCCGGCCAATATCTGGCAGGCCGCCGGCTCCCGGATGCCACGAGAGCTATGGCTGCTTGCAACGGCCTCTATCCGCGGCCGATGTCTGTTTCTGCCAAGGACTGGCATCAGTCCTCCCAGGCACGCTCCAAGACGTATCTGCGCAAACCTGAATGGCCTCTCGCCAGGGCGTGTCAAGGTAATGCTCTGGGCGTTACATGAGGCATGACTTGCAATCAGCGCCTGGCGAGTACGCATCGTCAAGCAATACGTACCGTATCTTCCCGGGAGTCAGCCTCCAGTCAGCCGTAATTAGAACGGTCAAGGGAAACCTTCGGACGGTTTTTGGGCCCCTGATTGATAGAACTGAGTGAGGAAGGCTGGACTACGAAGCCACCACTACCTGCACTGCCAGAAGCGAGAATTAAAATCTGAAGCCTGATTCCGGCCATGGCAACAGCATAACTCCGGTGAAAGGGCAAAATTTGGCAAAACTGTAGGACTTGAGATGGAAGCAACTCGAGGGCGCACTCACCGCTACTTTATCCTTCAATGATGAGGCTCGTTTCCCAACTCCATTACGTATTGATAACAAGGTCTCGCAGCCATCTTCATTACCTGCGAAGTATCTCGGACACTCAATCCAACAAGACGCATGCACCCCGGCTCGCCCCGCAGCGCTGAATCTGTCGATAATTCAGAGCAGCAGAAGAAAGGAAAGCCAGGTTACCGGTCACAACTGGCGTTTCATATCGTCCCACACAGTGTGCATACCCTGGCTAGCTTCAGTATCTACAGCGTCACCGCTCGGAGTTCAACACAGCGACGGCTACCGACGACAGGCAGCAAGGCATATCCCACCAGATGGCGAAAATTTTTAAGATTGCGCCAAGCTCCCAGGCTATGGGGGTTAGTGATGAGCGAGAAGAGCCGCCATATCGGTGTCCTAAAAAGATATCAAAATCGATGCGACTCATCTCAAGGACCGGCGGCAGCTCGGAGTTAAACCGGAGGCTCAGTTTCGCTGCCTTGACGCCCAGAAACTGAGGCAACTCGTATGTCTCAAGATTATAGGCATTCTATCTCAGTCGCCTGAGAAGATGCCATGATTTTGAGACCCTATCTCAGTCTCGTGGGCGATTCCGAATGTTGTTGAGCTTGAAGACCCCAAAAGTCGCGACGGATGGCGTTCTCAGAAGGCTGAGATTAAGCAAGCTTCGCAGTTCATCCGCGCAACAATCCCTTGGCACTAATCGAGTAGATGTGGCTGTGTGAGGCTTAACGGAGGAACTCCTTCCATGCTTACTGCATAAAGACCAAATTCTCGTAGCCTTGCAGCATTCTAGAAATCAGGTGCGAGATAATTTGGCATAAGTGTTGCGGCCTGACGACGCGGGTAATCCGGCGACATTATACTGAAGATGTGGAAACACCGTCATCTTGATCATCAATGGTAACGCAATTGCAAGTCATGAAACCAGGTTTTGTTGGCATAATTCGATCTTTCAATATGGGATATAGAGCTAACTGACCTTCATCGGTGAACGAACAAAAATGAACCTTTTAGAACCATATTCCCGCCGCCAATTGGCACGCAGGCCGTAATGGTCAGTGTGGAGCTCAGTTCCTTCAAGAGCTTCATCTACGCACAGACCTTGATACCGACGTGCCTGGAGTGAACTGAAAATATTTTCATATTCAGAAAACCCTCCGGACTTCCGGCGCTAACCCTCCTTTTGCACTGTGCTTGGCAGGTACTGAAAGTCGGCTGCTCCCCTAGTAGATAAATTCGACGACAATCCCGTTAGTCGTCTGTTGGTCTCCTCATTCTGCTGGACGCCATGCGATTGACTTCATAGCGAACGGACGAACTCCATCCCGTCCGCTGTTTCGTCCGGTTTTCACGACTGGGCAACAATCTCCTGCAAAGCAGCCTTGACCTGCGAAGTCTCCTTGCAAGGTCTAAGCATTACGCCTCCTCCATTCTGTTCCTGCTCGTCGAAAAGACTGTCGAATCTGGCCAAGAGTTCGAACCCAAGACTACTATACATAAACTCTCCGTCAGCGCTAGCCTCCAACGAAACCGGCACGTTCTGACGGTCAGCAATGGTAATCATCTGGTTCATTAGCGCCCTCCCGAGTCCCCGTCTCCTCCACTCCTCAGACACAACCATGCTCTTGCAATACCATCTGTTCTTCCTGTCCGGCCTGCCGCGCCAATGCTTTTTATCCTCGATGTCCTGAGCTTCCAAGAAAGTTTTCAGGGCTCCGCCATCCATCTCGCTGCGATCCGGCCTAATCCAAGTCGCAACCCTAACATAGGCATTGTAAAGCGTCGACGCAATGCTCAACCAGATGTTCTTCCTGTCCGCCACAATTTCCATATATCCCTCATCATCACCCAATCTCTCGCACTGCATATAAGCAATTGGCGTTTCCGGCTCGTCCGCCGGGAATGCGACCCAGCCTCTGCCAGCCGCAGAGAGTATACGCTGACTGATTCTCATCTGGAAACCGCGGACGAAGTCAGCTGGGTGCTGATCGCGCTTTGGCGACAAGAAGTGAATCAGTCCAGTGTGATAGTAGGCGCGGCAAGCGACGAAGGCCATCTGATAAGCATCTCCAAAAGTGGCCTGGCGGATGATCCAAGGACGCATGTCACGAGGTCCGCCAGGCTTTGTGAGGGCGAGATACAGGGGGTCGGTAGAGACTGGCTCTTGAGGCTTCTTGGTGATGGCCTCTGGGATGACCTGGACGTCGCTGGTGGTCGTTGTTGTCGACATACTGGCGGTTATGGAGGAAGTATTGGCGATATGGTGAGGTCATTTCCTGCGAACTGAAAAGACGAGGTCGTATCAAGCTTTTTATATAAACCGTCAAGATGACTTGGCGTGTTAAGAAGGGGGGCGGTGCGGAGCCAATTGAAGGATCTTCTCACGGCGAGCCAATTAAAGTTTAGCGTCGACTCACGTCGGTCAGACTGTGACTTGGCGGGGTTGGATCGTATCCGCGCGAACCCTGCTGTAACACAACCTAACCACTTTAGGAAGCTACAGAAGCCCTTATAAGCACTGTGTACGCGAATGGTCGCAACGAGGTTAACTTCGTATATCTCCTTATTGGCGACGCTGCATTTCAGAGTCATCGCAAACACAACGTCTCCCAACCACACAGAACAGGCTCCTGCGGCCGTGAGTGCATTCGCTCAAATAAACCCAAGTTATCCTCGCCCAGCTATTTTTGAATATCTGCCTTAGTGTAGTAAATAAATTTCATGGCAGATAATTGTCATTTAAAAATCTTCCAAGGCTCATCTTCGAAAACCTTGGACCCACAGATACACAAAAGACCCGCGTCTCGCAATGGTTGATGTGTTAGGAAACGCGTCCGAGCAGTAGCAAAAAGAATGCGGCCTTCAGTTTTGTTATGTTATGTAAATTGCAGTGTATGGCAGTATTTGGTAATGTTGGCGCCTAGCCAAGGACTATCGAGACTCCGGTATGTTGGACTCAGGTATCAAATTTGGCCATGTCACATCCGATCTCATAGTTTTGCCATCTGAGGTGCGCTATGCAAGTGACCGCTTGATACTTGAAAAATGCAACGAAAAAATCGCTTCGGTATAAATAGCCATAAACTATCCCAAGCTTGATATTTGCCAAGCGCAACACAGATAGCTCAGGTACCCGCAACTTGGGATATCGGCGATGAGATCTGCAAGAGCGATCTGTTCTTGGCAGCTGTCGTCGCCGACGCAAAGGCGGCGCGCCGCTCGGCAAGAATGCCAAGATTTACGCGGCATGCTGCGGGGACAGCGCTTCGCGCGCCTCAGGGCCGACGCCAAGTAATTGATTTTCCTCCAAACTGCCACTATCTCATCCGCCGCCTTTCTTGGCCTGACCATGCTGGTCACCCGAAGACAATGCCTGCAAGATCTGACTTGCTTCAAGGTGTGGGTTCGGGTACGCATTCATCGATCCTTGCATGACTTGATCCGCAGGCTCCACTGTGTTGCTCAACAGGTTAGACATGAAGTCAGTCGAAGTCGAACATGAGGGATTCGGTTCATTGAAAAAGGAGTAAAAGTCCTGGTTTTGGTTGTTTGGATCAGTGAAGCCGAGGTTCTGCAGACTTTGATCCCAGTTATCAGTCCTAAGAAAGGGTTAGCAGGTATAGGGAGTGATCGATGTGTCAGCGCACCATTTCATCGCATCCATGGTGGCGAACTCATTAAACATCGAATCTTCGTCGATTGGCGATGGGAAGGGCTGATAGGCGGATTGAGGATTTGCTGGGGTTGACGATGGCTGACTGACAAGGTTGCCGCTAGAACTTCTCTCGAATGCAGCCGGCAAATCCCAGGGCGAAGTGGTTGGTTGCATGTTTGGAGTGCCAGCCGGCAGTCTAAATGCGTCAAATCGAACTGCAGGCTCACTAAAGCCACCTCTTACAGGTGTGTACACAGACGAGTTTGAAGGCGTGCCGAAAGTACTCTCCATGGTCGACCGTCTTTTGGCAATGCTTCTGTCATAGCTGCCGGCCGATGGAGGCAATGTTGGCCGAAAAGGGGAAGAGTATCCCGCCGAATTAATCCCCAGAGCGATACGATCATGACTACCAAAGGTGGGCCAGACTTGGGACAAGAAGCCTAGGTGGTTATCAAGCTTAGACAACACGATAGGGCTCAATGTCGCACCTAGGTTCTGCCCTGTTAAGTATGTTTGGTTTTCGGCGTAAACAAGTATGATGCAGTCGAGTATAGGAGGAACCACCGCGAAATGGTAATTTGTTTGTAGACTATCCAGCAGCGCAACGATGGAATATCGGCCATCACTGCTCAAAGCTTGATACAGCAATTCGCTGTAGTATTGCTGTGGCAACATGGAGCCTGGTCCATCGCTTGGTACAGTCGTGCGTAGGCCGATGAGCTCCCTCCTATGGTCCTCCTGGGCTTCCGAACTGAAGCGATGGAGCATAGTGGTATTTAGTATTCCTACAAGGCGGGCAAAGTAGTTGAATGAGCTCAATGTCCTTGCGGCACCACGGGAGCTGGAGGTTGAGCTGTTGATACGGCGCAACGACAAGCAATCGTTCCATGGAGTCCACTCATCCAGGCCATCTTCTTGCAGTAGACCATGCTTGAAGACCTGTTTCGTGATGAGATGTGCTGGCCTCTTCAGGCGAGCTGCTATCAGTGTCTCGAGGACAAAACAACCCATGTAGACATGCTTATTGCGTGACTTGCCGTCATCCGGGGCTTCGCCAAGCCGCAGTTCAATGGCCATACGTACTGCTTGCCCTACGAGCATCCATGCCTGTTTCCAGCTATTCTGACCTAGGTTCAGAAGAGCGAGCAGGATGAGAGCTTGGACGTGACCGAGCTCGAACACACCATCCTCATCCGGTATGAGCCTTCGCGCATTGCGATAGCTGGCCGTGGGAATGTAGGAAAATCGCTGCATCGAGCGGTCACCAACTCGGCTTCTGGTTATTCCAGCTAGTTGGCTCTCAGCATAAGTTAGAGCTGCCCATAAGGCGGCATGGTCACCGGACTTGGGTGTCGCTGAAGAGATGCTTGTTGGATAGGAATGCGAAGCTTTGAAAAGATGTTGTTTCTCCAAGATTGGCAGCCAACAATGTGTGTATGAGAAATATATGTCAAGGAGTTCCCATGCATTACTGGGTAACGCCACTGGATCTGAACTACTGGCTTGCTGCATTTGACTTTGATCTAGACCTTTTCTGGCAGTAGCAACATATCTCGCAGGAGGTGACTCTTCTTTGGCGACAACTGGCTCTGATTGATGTGATGGCGGAACGAGAGGAACGGGGTCAAGGTTGGAAACTGTTTGCGATGTGTTCATGGAACTATCCTGACGTTTCCGCTTTGTTGTCTTGTCGTCTGCTATCTCCAGCAGGGAAAGGAGGACTTCAAGCTCCTTTGACAGCCGGCTCTTTCGCCATGTATCTAGTAGCGTCTCCGCACAATCCTTGTCGATCCATGCCTTTGAGAGTACATCACTTTCGTCGCGATTCAGGAGTGTAAATATGGTTGCCTCAACTTGGGGTGCTTCGCGGATGGTAAGACCCCAAAGCTTCTCTAGACCTCGCACGTAGCCTTCCGGCAAACCCCTTTTCTTAATGCTCGGGTCATATGAGCAGTTGTGGCCTCCAATCGCGCATGTCGAGCATATTGGCTTCGTACCATCACATTTGTCCTTCCGGGTTCTGCAGCGGTCGCAAGCCTAAAGTCCGGTCAGCACTCCATTCCATAAAGTACAAAGGTTTTTGAGTGCCACTTCGGTATGATAGCGACAGGGGGAGGAGGCGAGCGAAGAAGGAAACTCGATTGTACCTGGGAGACCCGCTTGCGCTGCGGAGCTGCCGGTGTCATATCAAAATACAATGAATAAGAACACCATCCAGATTTCGTACCGAAGCCGTCACAATAATACACAGTGAGATGCAGACGAGTTTAAATCCATCAAATGAGCTGTCAAATGCTGCCAGTTCGGATATTCGAGCATAGAAATGATGCCGCAACTGGGCAAGTTCTATGTATGCGGCGAGCTCTTTGTCGTGGCCAATTCCACCAATTTAATGGCCAACTAGTTACGTGATGATCTAATGTATTTAGACGCTCTGCCGGCTAGCTATGGAATGTCGCGTTTGTCGCGTTGCGCGCTGCTCTAACAGCGGCTTCAGTGCAAGTCGCAAATTGCCCAATTGGGACTCGATCTGGCGGGTTATATAATTGGCTAGTACGCGCGTGGATAATAGCGGGAATATACAGAAGCTAGCAGAGCGCTAATAACTAAAGCCGCCGTGAGAAAAGCATTGTGCCAACGAGAATTCCAGCGGTCGCTTCGCGACCGGCACAACTGGTGTCCGCTCCTCAGGTGAGGATTCAACGCAGGATTCCCGTAAAAGAGGTTTTGATAGGTGTTAGTAATTAGTGAGCACTTTCAATCGCTCTTAGTTAACAATGAATCGCCTAAAACGGATACCAAAAACCCAAAATTCTATGCATTTTGACTCGGGTATCCTTTGATATTCTTTGTCTGTGTTTTAGCAGCAGGTATGCGGATGTTTTGCAAGATTCAGAAATGAATAAGATCATGTTCTTGAATCCGTCTCGAGCCTTATTGCCAAGAGATTAGATCAAAATATGATCTCATCCAAATCTGCAATTACCTGTTAGCACCGCTTTGCAGGAGGTTTCACCAAACAATAACGACCCCAATTTGACAATAAAGTGGCAAGAATTTTATAAATGCACTTTATACCATACAGCAAAAATTCAGTGTTCAAAAAGCAGATGAAAAGCATAGTTTAGTCGTTAATTTGAGGCAGATTTGTTCGGGTACCAGGTGATCGCAAATTGAGATAAAGGTCTTATCAGTCATGTGATGGCACCTTTCAATCCACAGTTAGCCAGTATCTCTTTAGACCGGTTGTGCTTGGAGGATCGCAATGCCGTAGAACTGAGCCGCGTTTACGCGGGGAACACACCTTGACGGCTAACGGATAAACAGTTTGCCGCCAGCTCGCAGCTGGCGACGAACTTCAAGTTCCTACTTTTCAATATAACTCCTCTTGCTTTTTTTGATACTATTGTGTTGCCGATATGATGAAGTGAACATACAAGAAATCCACCACAAATACGTTGTTCTTGCCATTGTAAAAGTGTCGATGTCGCCCGCGGTCACTCCAGCGCTACGCGTTATGGACAGAGCAGCTGTGTTGGCAGAAATAGAAGAGCTTAGTCGATTAAAAAGCCCACAAAATCAGAGGTTATTTGAGGAAGATGCAACAATCGTTCTCGTAGGATGTCGGGGTTCAGGAAAGCGAAGTCTCGGATTTATTGGCGCCACTCATCTTGGCCGAAGGCTGATTACCGAAGAAAACTACTTTGAACAAGTTACTGGACTTTCGAGAAAAGTGTTTCTATCACGATACGGCAACCAAGAATTCAAAAAGAAGAATGTGCGGGTGTTGCAAAAGATGCTGAAAGAAAACAGCTCGCACTGCATTATTGAATGTGGTATGGGAAGTCTGGCCAAAGAAGCACAAGCAACACTCAGAGAATATTGTCGCACCCATCCAGTCATCCATATCATTCGCAACTTTCGAAGGATACGACGACTCTTGGGGCTTTCTGAGGAAGAAGCAAAACGATTGGAGTACGCTGACTCAATTCACCGATCATGTTCGAACTTTGAGTACTACAACATGCATGATCCTAGCTGTGAAGAAGCTAGCTCAGACCTTTCGCAAGACCGAGCAAATCCTAACTACTCTTTCGGCCTGAAAGACGCCAAGAAAGACTTTTCGACGTTTCTTGATTTCATCACAGGCCGTGGAGCTGGGAATGCTGCAGTTGAGAGCCCATTCTCTATTGCCGCCGTTCCTCCAGAGAGACGACAGTACACAGCTGCTTTGCAATTACAGTTATCGGATCTCCTGCGTTCACGAATCGATCTATCAGAGCTGGAATCTGGTGGAGGTGATGTTGTAGAACTGGTCATTGATACTTGGGCGCCGAGCGTTCTTTCCGTGATTGGAAAGCAGGTCTCTGTCATCCGCAGAGAGATTGAAGCACCGATCATACTGAGTGTTGGCGACTTTTCGAAGACATCGACTGCTCACGATTACACCCCAGGAGCTGTAATCGACGGCTCTATTCAATGCACTCCCGAAATCGCGACTGTCCTCCTTGAGCAAGGACTTCGTCTTGCGGTTGACTACATATCAATAAACCTCGGATACGACATGAGGTATTCCGAGAGGCTTTTGCGAGAGAGTGGTCGAACCAAGACGATAGCACATTACCTGGAGGTAAATCACAACTACGGCTGGCGCGACACAAGAAGAATGGAGCAATATCGATTAGCACGAGGTATGGGTTTTGATATCATTCGACTTCTGCAGACCTCCTCATCACGGGAGGACAACGAGGAGATAACAGGCTTCAGAAAAGAAGTAGAATCGTCTCCAACTCCGGGTCCACCATTGATATCATACAATGTAGGAAGCGGCGGAACGCCATCTTTGATATGGAATAAGGTATTTTCACCGGTAACGCATCCGCAACTTCGTCCCAAAACGGACAAGGCGTACCTACCATCATCTCAAGAGTGTCTCCGCACCCTCTTCATGACTTCGATGTTCGACCCACTGAACTTCTATATCAGCGGCGGCATGGTGTCATATTCCTTATCACCAGCAATGCATGGCGCTGCATACCAGGTATGTGGTATGAGCCACACCTACCGCATAAATCAGACTTCATCGGTTGAAGATCTCGTCCGTCTTACGCAGGACCCGAATTTTGGTGGCTCGGCTATCAACCAACCTTTCCGCCTCCAAATAATGCCTCACCTCACCACTCTCAGCTATCACGCGCGCGCCATCGGAGCTGTTAATACCATCGTACCATTACGAGCAGTTCCAGATGGCACACCACAGTTTCTCATCTCTCAAGCAGCTGAGCGCAAACGCGCAGGACCCATGAAAGGCATGTACGGGGACAACACGGATTGGATTGGCATCGTGACATCCATCCGTCGTAATTCCTCGCCCCGAAATATCGTGCAGCCATCTCGGACAACTGGTTTGATCATCGGAGCCGGTGGCATGGCACGCTCAGCAATTTACGCACTCATTCGGCTCGGCTGCAGGAAGATCTTCATCTATAACAGGACCGTAGCTCATGCGGAAGCTGTGGCAGCGCATTTCAATGCCTGGACACATCCGCTAAGCAGCAATGGGCCAATCTTGAATGTCCTAACAAATGCTGAGCAGAGCTGGCCTGAAAGGTCAGCACAACCCACTCTGATTGTTAGCTGTCTGCCAGCCCATAGTGTTGGAGATAATCCATTGCCGCACTTTGAGATGCCTGAGCAATGGTTGAGGAGCCCCACTGGTGGTGTCGTAATGGAGGTTCGTTCATTCTCTTCTGTCTTTCGTCGTTCGCTGCTCTGCGGTACATACTAACTCCTTTCAGCTGGCGTACCGCCACTCAGAGACGGCATTAGTTCGCCAGATTCGTGCCCTCCGTGCTCGCACTTCGCAAGCTTGGGTCATTGTAGACTTCTTGGAAGTCCTTCCTGAGCAAGGTATTGCTCAATTTGAGCTGATGACTGGAAGACGTGCGCCACGAAGGACGATGAGAGAAGCAGTGAGAGATGTGGTTAAAAGAGATGCAGCTGCTGGGATATTTATCCCAGTCACGCAGGCGTGAACAGGTTGAAGAGTAGCATATATCTAGATATGACAAACATGCTATGCTTGAGTTTGAATGGATAGTATTCAATATAGCGTGAAAGACTCATGCTTACAAAAGAAATGAAAGTATGGGAAATTAAGCACCTCGACCACCAAGAGGTTAAGTTGTCGGGATACGTCTTAAGATTGAAACGGTTCTGATGGAAGCTCCACATTCGGCTTGGGAATCACTTTGACACTTTTCGAGCAGGCTCAATCTTGTTTGATTGGTCTGAACATTTTAAGCGGCCATTGCATGTCTTGACGAGACGTCGGAAGATGCGGTCAAATACTTATCCATAGAAAGTTGTCACGTGTTCGCGCGTTTATCGATACGGAACCACATGCGCCACATGGGGCTTGCCGCGTCTCATAAATGGAATTCAACTGCAACCGCTTACATTTTGCGCCATATACTCAGCTTTAGCCTGAAAGGTCGAAAATGATACCGAAGCTGGAAATCCTCGGATTCCATCTCGACAATCTGCCGTAAAGAAACCGACAATGCCGCCTAGCCAATTCGCCGGGTCTGGCGTTCCCCTCACCCAGAATACCGCTCCAGTTCTCGAATTTCGCTGCCTCTTCACCTCGGACTTGCGTAAAAAGCAAAAGAAATGGCAAGATGGCCGCCTCAAATTTCACACATTCAACAAGCGGATCATGGTCTACGACGACCGCACGAACTACGTCGGAGACACCCACTTTCATACCAACTCTCTGAAGGAGGGAGAAGAGCTGGAACTGGAGAGAGGTGTGCTTGTGGAGGTTGGGGAGCTGTTGGAGCGACATGAGCAGGACTTGGGACAGCTAATGGAGAGCGTGACGGCTGGAAAGAGTACGAGACGGGCCAGCATGGCACCAGAGAGAGGTGGGACGCCGGCGGGAGCGAGGTTCGCGACGCCTGCGCCTGTGAGGAGACAACCTTCACATGCATCCAGTGGAACATCAAGACCTCTCAGCTCCCTACTTGGCACACCGTCGGGGCATCATGGGAGAGCACTGCTGCCGATCACCAGTCCATTCGAAGACCGACAGAATGTTATGCGACAAGCTTCTGAGACACCAGAGCCGACGAACAAGAGACGCAAAATTGATGCCGTTCCGCCGAGGAAAGAGCCATTGTGGACACGGACACCAAAGGCACAATCTGGAATTGGGAATGAGAACGCGGCTCTTGGCAGGCAGATGTCGCACGCTAATTATATACCACCACCGGCGAAGGTCAGGAAAGCATATGAGAAGCCAGCTAAGGCAGGATACACGCAAAAATTGGCGCCTACTGTGCTGACCCTTTCTGGTTCCGGTCCTCAGAAATCTCGACCGACTCCTGCGCGCCAGCCGATTGGCAATGGAGAGTCCGAGTCTGATGATGACGTGGTCATGGTGGGTTCTCGACCACGAAGCCCTAATGCTTCTGCACGACCAAAAGTAAATCTGAAGGAGATCTTCCACAGAGCCTCGTCAAAACTGACAAGAGAGGTTGTATACCCAGACTCGATCGCCCCTGCACGGAAGGAACGGAAGGAGTACGAGAAGCCACCCACGGCTGGATACGCACAGAAGCTTGCGCCAGCAGTGCTGAATCTTTCCAGCTCGAAAATGTCAAACTTGCATGCTCGTAGGCGAAATCCTACAAGGGAGGAAACACCTGAACTTGATATGGACGATGCTACGGAGACGCTAAGCTCGGGCTCGAGACATAGGCCGATGGAGGTGGAGGACCCGCCAACAAAGAAGCAGACTGCGATCTTACCACCGAGCAAGATTCTTCAGCCGGTTGCTAGACAAGTCGTGTATCCGGATTCAATTCCACCGAAAAAGAAAGCGAGGAAGGCGTATGAAAGGATGTCAAAGGAGGGTTATGCCTCGAAGCTCACTGGGGCATCTCTCAATCTCTCTGGTGCGACTGCAATAAAGCCATCAACGCGAGCCAAGATAGACGACTCAATGCAGCCACTAGGTTCCGATGACGAAGATGAAATAGACGTGGATGAGGCGGCACTTTCGCCGCCTGTGCCAATGCGGGGCCCATCGAGAAAGAAAGCGAATGAAGCTAGCCGGTTGGCCACTCAAATGAGGAAGAAGAAGAAGGATGCTCTCCTTGCAACAATCTTCAAAAATGCAAACGCCACAAACTTAAAAGCAGAAAACGAAGCAACGGCAGCTCCGCTGAATGTTGTTCAAGAGAAGAAGGAGAGTCCACTATGTACTCAGCCCGATGACTTTGTAGATCTTGATGAGATTATGCCACAATCGGCCTCAGCGATGCTACCGCCAGGCAAATGGGCGAAATCTGTCTGGAAGTCCAAGGAAAAAGAGAACGAGACTATAACTGAGCGAGAGGAAGAAGAATCACCATTCTTACTTGGTCTTGATGCTTCGACGCCAAACTCTGCTGTTGTCAAGCCTGCAAGGGGAATGGAGAAAGCACGCAAGGCCCAATTGAATCACCTCCAAACTATTGTAGACAAGAATGAGGCGGCACCTCGGGCACCGCAACCTCGCCTGACTCTCAAAGAGCGTATGCTTGCCAGCGCGCGAAAGCAGGCAGGAACCTCACCATCTGTCACCTGTCCAGCACAAAAAACTTCCCCGTTTAGTGCGGCGCCGTCGCCGGCTGACGAGGCAAGTAGAGCTTCTAGTGTTGGCTCAGGAAGCGCAGAGAATAAATCTCAGACATCTGTGCCTCAAGTCATGGGGTCACTAAGGATAAAGTCAAAGCCAAAGAGGAAGATGCTTATGATGCAGCAATCTCTACGTTCCAGGTCCGCTACGCCGCAAGAGAGACTTGTTGCAGAAGCACCACCAGCAAAGAAGGCCAAAGTATTGAAACCTCAACGCAAGGCTGCAGAAGCAGAAGTTGTCCTTGTCGATGATCCAGCTTCCCTTGAACCTCAACCTCGAGTGTCGACAAAATCTGCCCCGCCCGATCCATCGCAAGCAACGATGGAGCTGCAGGACTTCCAGTCGAAGCAAAAAGAGAAGCTTGTAGCAAGGAAAAAGAAGATTGAGCAGAAGAAGAAGGATAGCGCTATTGAGGTTATGTCTTCTCCTCCCGAAGAGCAACAAGAGGGACGGTCTGGAAGTCCAGACTGGCCTGGTATTGTGGATGAAGAGGATGATCACATCGTGGTTGGTGGAGACGACGATATGGGCATTGATGCGCCCTCAAGCCCGGTCGTGTTTGGCGAAGCAGAGCTTATTAATCTCCTGCCCAGAGCAGTGAAACAGACAGTTTCGAGGCCCGCCACCATTACGACAACCAAGAAAGCTGTTTTAGCTCTCCGTAACGCACCTTACACACTGAATAGTCCAGCAGCGAGACCGGATGATAAGGAGAGTGGCAATAGTTACACGACTATCGACAACCTTCTGCACTCAAACCCAACCAGACCACTTTCAAGGTTCATCACAGCTCCTTCGGCTTCATCTCCAGCGAAGAAGACGACCAAGAGGCCGGAGCCAAGCCAGACTGTGTACAGTTCTCCAGCCTTTACCCAGTTTTCGCAGCGTGAGAAAATACCCCTTCCGGTCTTTTCCAGCGAGAAAGTTGGGCCTATCGTCGCAACTACTGAATTCAGGCAATATCTTAACCGCTCGAGAATTGTACCGCCATCTAGCTTTCTCGGCACCCAAGCATCTCAATACCAAGCCCAAGGCTCACAAGCTCAGCCTCCAACTTTGGAGCCTTCCTGGAGAGAGTCTCCAACACCCGTAGCCAGAGTCCAGCCAGCTGCCAGCACAAGACTTCCTGTTTCAACATTCCCCTCGACAGAGCCGGATTCTCAGCGTATTCGTTCAGCCGTGCGTCGTCAGGCACGCATAGAGAAGAGTCCGAGTCCTTCTGCTGCCGTGGTGCCAGGTGATGACTCAAGCCCTGGCATTTCGTCTCCAAGAAGAGAGAGGCCGAGGGTGGCGAGCAATTCTGACATGGAGAATAGCTTTGTGGCTGATGATGACTATTCCTCGGCTGCCTCAGGCTCATGTTGCCCGCGTAACCCGTATCTTAACTTTCAGTCCGAGGAAACGGATGACGACGATAGTGATGGCGACGGCAGAGATTGGAGACGCCGTGAACTTAGCATGATAGAGGAAGAACAGCTGAAAAGTGGACAGCCTATACTTGTCAAGATCAAAAGTGGAATTAGGAGTAAGGAGATTATCAGGCCCAAGAGGGTGATGACGAAGAGGAAGCCAAGTGTAGTTTATAGGTATGAAAAGAGTCCTGGAAGTGATTCTCCGGAGCATCGGGATAATCAGGAGAATAGGTATGAGGTGAGCAGCTCTGTTGTGTATGACGAGGATGGAATGGATGTTCTCAGGAAGATGGAGAGTGTGCAGGGCAGCAGAAGTGTTGTGGCTCCGTCGTATACTCAGGATGACGATGATGCTATGCAGGCCCTTTGGGAAGCGGAAACTGACAAGCCAAAGATTCGGTCGAGACAGCCTATGATGGGACCCCCGCCTGCTGCCAGAAAAGCGTCACCGACGCATGTTAAAGGCGAAGCGCCTTCAGCGCGCAAAACAGAGGTTGTGCAGTCACACCCCAAACTGGAGAGTAGCAATTTGAAAAGCGTGCAGCCATTCGGTACTTCCAAGCCTTCAGCACCCGAAAGTGTGGAGAGGGAAGTAGACGTCGTTCCAGCTACTGAGCCAGAGTCAGTCGTCAAGATGTCGCCAACACAGTCATTGGATAAAGCGTCACAAGAGCCCACTGTGGTGATAGAAAACGTAGAAAGGACAATTGAAAAAACTCAAGCTGGGAAAGACGCTAAAGTGGAGAGGGAACAAAGAGAGGCGAAGATCACACTTCAAAAGGAAGCCGGTGAGGAGACTAGACTTGAAGCGCTTGAGCAGGAAACTAAGGCTAGATTTGAGCGAGAGGCAATTGAGGTGAAAACTCGCCGAACAAAAGAAGCACAGGAGACCCTGGAAGAGGGTGGACTACTGGAGCAGCAAGCGGATGAGAAAGCCAGACTGCTGAAACTCCAAACCGAGGCAAACGGCAGACTTGAAGCTGAAGAGGCTAGAAAGAAAGCACGATTGCTGAAGCTGAAGCAAGACGATGATGCGAGACAGGAGGTACTGAAGGCTGAGGAAGTGGCAAGACTTGAGAGGCAGAGAGTGGAGGAGGCTAGAATCGCCAAGCAGGAGGCCGACCAGAACGCAAGATTGAAGGCATTAGAGGAGAACGAGTCACGGATCCAGCGCATGGAAGCGGAGCAGAAGGCCAGACTTCAGAAGCAGGAGGCTGAGGAGAGAGCAATGCGGTTGAAGGCGGAAGAAGCGAGAGTGAAAAAGGTGAAGGAGGAGCTGGAAGAGAAAGATAGGAAGGAGAAGTTAGAGGTAGACGCACAGGCTCAAAGAGATAAGGAAGGCCTGGAGGAGAAGGCTCGGAAGGAAAGCTTAGAGGCAGAGGAGAAACTCAGGAGAGAGAGGCACGCTTTCCGGGTTCCCTCACTCAGAAAAGGTGGGGGCAGTGGTAGTGGGAGCGCAGCTCGGCAGCCAGCTCAGATTCTCGCGCTACAGACACTCCCATCCTCCGAAGATGGGTCAAGTTCAACCCCCATACCTCAACCCACCATAAGCAGCTACAAAGCTCCCATTCCACGACCTCCGCCCTCACACCCCGCCTCGATCGGACCTCGAACGCAAGCCTTGATGCAGGAGCAGCCGCCACCGTCTTCTATAGACGAGGAGATAGCGTGCCGTGGTCGTGAGGAGGCCAACCTGGTGCGCATGAAATCATTACTTGGCGATTCCTACGTCCCGCCTGATATGTCTTCCGCAGGTTCTAGCTTTGCAGCACCTCTTGTCCTCACTACACCGGCTGTTAGGCCATTCAAAGCACCGAAGTCAGTGCCGATTGTGGAGAGGCCAAAGACCATGGCGGAGGTTAGAAATGACCAGTGGGCAGAACGAGAGCGGGAGAGGAGGTCAAGAGAAAATTTGGTGTACTGGCCGGGCAAGGAAGAGTTAGGGAAGATTGGGGAATGGGAGGAAGGTGCCTGGACTGCTGAGGCTGGTGACTTGTTTGATTGGAAGCCCATGGTTGGAGATGAGGTGGGTGATCTCGCATGAGTAAGATATAGATATCATGTATAGAAACCACAGCTTTGAGGATGGTGAGGTGAGAATGAATGCTTCGGTAGCACACTGTCTGGATGTTTACATAAGCATAAGCATGGAGGGGTGTGTATCACCCCTCACTCAGCCGCCTTACAAGCTTGAGACCTTAATTTCAATGTGCAACGAATGGAGCGTTCATAACCGCTGGAAATGATCACATAGAATATCTAGACACTACGGTTGCGCTTCAAAGTACTGTGATACCACAGAAGCGAACCAGCTCACCGTCGTCTTAGGAGCTACACAAAAATATCAAAAAGTTCAACAAAGCTACAGCTGACGACAATCAGAAACCGACAACAGACACACAACCAGTTAGGCCATTAGCAGAGCCACCGATGTTTAATTACGATCTATTCGAACGTCGAGATTTAAAATCTGATAAGCTATACAAAGTTTTGTTTCCGGATGACGTGGTCAGTCGAGCACTGTGTCGAGATATGGATACAGAGCGGACCGCGTTGGATCTGTATGTCGACTGTGCTCTGGCCATGATTCAGAATGTTAGACAATAAGGGTCCTATAAAGCCTTGGTGCGGGACCTTATGGAGGAGCTGCTGAAGGTGGATGGAGAACGAAAAATAGCTTTTGTGAAAGCTGACCCGCTGGCTCAGTGGGAGTTTACATATCTCGACCAGGACCTTGGCACTACAAGAATTGAGAAGGAGTTAGTGGAGGACAACGACCTCATTTTCGCCATGTGGCCCGGTGCGGACGAAGTAAGAGCAAAGTACCAGCAGTTAACTGAGATTTATATCGGGCCATCAAGGCCACCTAAGCATTCTCTCGAGATGTCGAAATGGACATTAACGCTGGATAAGCCCAAAACGCAGTATAACCTTGAATATGGACCCGGCTCAAAGCGCATCAACCTCAGGCCCACAAATACTCACACCCGGCTTGAGTCCTTGTTTCAGGGTATCTAGTCCACCTGCAACCTCGCCGCCAATCGATTGGAAAAATCTCACTATCACTCACTACCTGCGTCTTATAAGATGTCTTTGGCGCAATAGACATCCTGGCACGGCTTCTTTGTTGCTAGAGGCATGGTCGATGAGCTGAGGGAAGAAAGCTCATGGTCAGGTGGCTTCAAGCAATGCACGCTCCCAGAGCCAGATATACACAGTCAAGACCTAGATTCAGCACAGATCTTAAATTCTTGGTGGTGAACTCGCATGGTTGTGGGTTTTGACGAAGAACTTTGGCACACGCAACATAATGTTCTCCAACATAATTAGCGACCGCAACCCGTGAGCGTTACTAAAAGAGTCAGATTGAACATACACATGAATTATCGCGCCAGCTCACCACGCAGCTCTCTAGCTCCGTATCGAGACTCAAGACGTTATCAAGGTTCTGTCTCACAACACCATCAAAACCCGACTTCGTCTGTTTCTTGCTTGCAGAGACTGTACATTTTCATACCATGGAACTCGTTTCCAATAGTGATCATGACCATCAAGATGGCTGGTGTGACGAAGACAACTTTGCGCACAAGACCCATTGAGTCGTTGAAAAAAGGTTGTCCACTTTCCGTTCGTGCCATGTGCGCGTCGATCTTGTGCACGGCATCAAGCTGCAGAAAGCAAATTTCACGTCTATAGCATTGTTTGCTTCGCTCACGTGTATTATCTGTGGTACTGTAGAACCAGATCGAGTCAGTAAAGCTTTACTGGCATCGCGTATGACAATCGAAAAGGGGTTTAAGGTCGTGCCCGAAGAAGTAGCTTAAGCGAGCAAGGAGAACTCGCGCTCCGATCCGCTAGTACTGAACCGGGGACGTTGGAAAGTGGGCCGAGGGGCCCCAGCGCTTGGACCGTCATACGAAGCGCCAGGCGGCAGGACTAAAGCACGGCATGGTGTCGTCGAGCAAAGAACAAACCTCCAAATATCTGCCGACATGCTTTATGCTTTCTATACCTTACATGAATGAACAATGACCGGTATCAAAGCGTCAGATGTTTGTAGTCCTTCCGATATTCCGCAATGGCAGTCACACGGTTCGGCCGCCTCGATGCCTTGGATGCCTTTCGCCGATGGCGGCGATGTGGTTGATCACAAGGCCGGCCATGATAGGGCACAGTCTTCAGCATATGCTTACTGGCCAAGGGTGCTAATTTAATGTGTAGCAGTGTCCAGCGGCTGGGTGCCAAAGCACGGCGTAGGCCACAGCCGCCGAGCGACACGGACATAAATGAACCCTCATTGAGTACAGTGAGGCGGACGCAATGTCAGCGCTACTATGGCATGCATCTGCTGGTCTCAGTCTGGTCCGTTCGCCTGGAACAAGTATGAGGCGGAAACTTCGTGATACTGAGGTCGTTGAGGACCTGAGTGACGATGCAATATGGGCTGTGGCATTTCCTAAACCAACGATTTTTACCCCGGGCCGTGGGGGAAGCCAGGCTGCTGTGAGAGCGAGGCGGAGGTGATGAGATCGGATCCGTCGTGTGTCGTTCCACATCAGCCATCTGAGAACCGATAGCTCTTCCTCTGGCGTCGGGTTCGTGATTTCGACAAGAGGAATCTGAAAACGTTGACGATACGATAAGACAAGCGTGGAATCCTCGTGTAAGGCGCGGGAAGCTCCGAAACGCAGCCCATAGCAATGACATCAGTGAGGACTCTATCCTATGTCTAGTTTGGAGTGTTCAAATCCGATGCACCAATAGCAAGGAGGGATACAAGACTTCGTTGTCGGTCTCAGCCTCGTCGTAGTTCAAATAATTCCAATTCTTCTTGTCAAGTTGACCGATGTGGTAACCGGATAGTTTCTCGACATATCACCGCCAGAATAACAACGATCAGCAACACCATCGACGAAATTTACTAAATTCGCTGGCAAATATTATCAGAGAGCCCGTGGGGTAAGGCACTTGTGTGTCATGTGCCTGTCATCTGATGCACCTGCTCTTTAATAAATTGACTGCCTTGCCAGGAATGCGTGGGGTAAGCTCGCCATTTCACCCGACTGACGGCTCGCACCGCTTGTTCGACTATTGCTCGAACTCTTTATTAGCTGGATAAGCTTCGCGAGGCTCATGCCGTGAGGAGAACTATGATCTGAAACCTTTCTATGTGAAGGTGCGGATCACAGGATAACACATGTTCGTTGCGTAGCCTTACCCGTCTCTAGGAGACGAACACTGCCTGTCGGAAACAATCATTAGCTCGTCACCGAGAGATTCGGGTGAAGTCGGCAGCGGCAGTCCAAGTCACAGCGGCCTGCCATGTTTGAACAAGGATTATGAGGGGTACTAGAAGCCTGCGGGGTAGTGGTCGAGGACGGTACGATTTGGCTGCTGTTCCTGTTTGTACGGGTACTGTACTCGTATGCTGGACTGTCGCAAGGATAACGACGCTGCCAAAGGACGAGTTAGATTGTGCCTCAACCTCGCCGGAAACAGCTCTCTACGTTCTCAATCCAAGGACGACCGGTTGAGGGAGATAGGATTTTCGAGATCCTCACCGACATCTTGCTGGCCGTTTGTCAACGGAGTCGCCATGGATCCCGAACGAAGGGAAACTGGTTTGCGACTTCGTTTCAACACCATCTCGAGGAAGCTGCAGATGCTGTCGAATCGTGTGGCATTGTGGAGATGCCGTGGCATCCACCACTGCACAGCTAGTGCTTACCCTTTGTGCCGTAAAAAATACTTGCTTGCATTAGTGAGTCTCTCTAGTGACTAGCTTTACAGCTACCAGAACTGCGGTTCTCCATACAGTCGCGCGCCGTTTTCGTCGATCTCTCAGCCCAACCAAGGTAGTCAACCAGTATGGCGGTGCTTTCATCGAACTGACGTGTCTCATTCACTCTCCCAGAGTTTCAGCCTCAAGTTCCACCAACCGATTGGATGCGACGTTGGAATGTGATTGCTCTCGTCGTGGACGTCGAGCTCGTCGTCGGTGGCCCCTCGACATCGCACAGTTTTGTGACGACGGCATCAACTCTCCAGTAACGCTCACTACGGAGATCAGTCTCCGCAGCTCTCTTCGCTCTACATTGCACAGCATTCTCAATTGGTGATATAGTGTTAGGTGCTTGACCACTAAATCAGTATTCACGGTATAGACTGGCACATGATCGCAAGGTTTGGCACTTGTCGTCGCTATTTGAAGGCCAATTTGGACAGTAGGGCAGCCACGATGTGCTCTTGACCGTGCTCTGATAGTGTTTCTAGCTGAGCCCACGATGAGCACTGCCAGAAGATATCACCATGGGGTGTTGGGGCATGTCTGCTTTCCTCTTTTCAGCCACGTTTTTTTGTGCGAGGAGTCGCTCGACCTGGTCGTTGAGGCAGGCTGAGGACCCGCGGAGACTTCGAAAATACCTATGATGATACGACGACTACGACGAAACGTGGATGCGGTATCGCAGCTACCGGTGCCCCGCGATGCTTGGAGGCCCTTGCTCGTGGATGATCACCACTGGATAGTACACTGCCTGAGCACAAGAGATCATGAAGTAACAGCTCGAGCAATTGGCGACACTCATCCAGATGCCTTAGCAGAGCTCCATCCCGACTGTCGGACGATGGCTATGAGCAAGTTAGGCTCTGAATGAATCAGTGAGACGCTAGGATGGACGCGAAGAAAGCTCATGGCCGTGCCCATTGCCTGTTCTTCCTCCCACTGCCCTCAGTTCGAAAACATCGAGTCTACCGCAGTTGCGAGCTTCAGGCTGTCTTTTTCATGGTACTCTCGTTGTACTGCACTTGGGGGGGGGGCATTTTAGGCCTTTTTTTCAGATTGACACATCCAATTCAAGGCATTAAAGGCCTTCACCGAAAACACGGGGCGGTTCGACGAATAGGGTTTAGCGTGCTTAAGTTGATGCCTTGCAGTGACAAACACCGCCCAGCAGCACCGCCATCTCAACTCCATGTTAAATACATCAACTATACAGTAAGGAACGAAAATTCTTAATAACAACCCGTTCCCCTCTCTTATCGCCTTTCTTCCTCCCCGTGTCAGTTCAAGATCAGCTGTCACGAGCAGCTCTTTGGCGATCAATTACACTTTGCCTTCTTCAAGCATACACTCCTTCCATATTAGCTGTTTGTTTACAAAACTACTCTCACCATATACCTTTTTATCGTATACTATACCCATTGAAAGCTCAAGGTGTCCATGACCACGAATCAAGTCACACTCGAAGCTTCAAACAGATCATTCCCTGTGTTCGCCGTTGTGCGACCTTACCACGAGCCCCAGCACCCAAAATCCCCGCATTGTAGGTTGTATCACGCATCAAAAGATTACACCTCAACGCCTTGGTTTAATGTCCTAGAATACTTTATATGTCATCCACGATACCCTTGATTTCTACGCATACTCGTTCAGCTTCATCCCGCACTATAGTCTCAAATCAAGCTTTCAATTGCTCTATAGAAACTCTCTTTACGCCCAAGCATCACGTTGCCTTACTCTATCCTGCCATATACATTACGCCAGGCCGGATAATTCTCTCGGTCCTACCCGTCGATCTATATACCACTTTCACACCAGCAATCATCCGCGCGAACTCAATAAGGTTGAAGCACGATGCAACACCACAACCGACCACATAGGAGTGGATCAGGCTCAATCTCGCTTCATCAGGCAGCCAGCCAGAATATTGAGAGGTCAATGAGCGGCGTTGGAGGGTCTAAAATGGTGCGTGGAGCATCAGACATGGGGAAACCAAGGCAGTCCAGCATGTCTTCGGAAGCAGGAATGCGTCGGGCAGTTGCGTCTTTCGGCCTTAGCGGATTATCCACGCCTCCCTCTACTTCTCAACAACGTCTCAACGTCCAGCCATTGAACAACGAGGACGATAATATCAGTCGTGTACGAGAGAAACTTGCTACTTATCGTATTGCCGTGGAAGATGCGAATGGGAAAAGCTTGGAAGGCCTACTTCCGAATGAGGTCGTTCCCGTCGGTGTGGATAGGGGCGAGAGCGGCCCGTTCGCAGCTAATCTTAGCCCTGGATCACCAACTGCCAGCATGACGGCACAGTGGCGGTTTCCAGCCACGCCTCAGAGGAGCACTCGTGCACCAAGTGAGAGAAGCTATTTGACTTTTCACACACAGAACTCGGACATCACTGTTGGCACTCATGTCTTCAGCGCTCTGGATGGAGCTATAGCGGAGGATAGGGAGAAAAAGAAGCTGCATCCGGTGATGAAAGCCAAAAAGGATTTGTTTCGACGCCTTGGGAAGTGCCGTTTTGGCTGTCGGGATAAGAAGATCAAGGTCGGTATTTCATTGCGAATTCTGCATCCTGTACATGCTAATATCTCTAGTGCTTTGTGTCTCATCACCAAATCGAGGACATTCTAATCCGGTATCCTGGTGCTGCGGATGATGTCCGATGGGCCTTGGAACACAATAGCGACCCTAGGCAGAACGACAAAGGATCACCCTCGATGCAAAGAACTGCGGGCAATCGACCCGCACCATTTGTGGAAGTTGATGTGCGGAGGGAAGTAAACACAATGCTGCAGCGGACGGATGAGCTGTTTCAAGTGTCTGCGATCCCTTTCGACACAGGCATGGATTTCGAAGCCGAAACTCCGTTGGATGGCCGAGCCAATAGCTACGCGGTTGATGGCATAAGTGGAAGCATGGTTCATGATTGGGCTGGAGGCCAGGGGCCGAATATGCCTGGTAGTAATTTCAGCTTCAAGCAGAATCAGCAACAGTTTGGTCCAGGTTTGGGCTTGATGAACGGTTATGGTCCTCAATCAAGGTCTATCGGCGGCGCAATGATGCAGGCTACCTCCTCCCAGAACGGGTACGCAGGTGGATATCAGGCCCCGCTGGCATACACATCCTCCAACCTACAGTCGACAGGCTACCAGAACACTCCAACTTTTGGTTTTGTGGACGGCGAAGCTATGTCGGACATCGCATACTTTTCATATCAAGAGCCTGATCAGGAGTCGTTGGAGTCGCCCATTACAGATGAGCGAGTCCTGGCAATGAAGCACAACTCGAACAACGGCACGGTTTACACCTGCACTATCGACGACTGCTTCGAATCTTGGAACGCAAGTGGTCACATGCTGCAGCATATCTACAACAGCCATCCTCACGTTCAGCCAAGCTCACCAAATCCCATGAGAGCAGTTTGTGTTCAGTGCTGGCCCAACAAGTTTCATTCAGCAGGTACCTCATATTGCCAGGCAGGCTGTCAACAACAACTCGAAACACATATATGTGGGCAAACAAGCGGGCTCCACAACGAAGTTGGCATGGACTTCGACATGACTGGGCCGAACGACTCCATAGCTGATGGTAGTACAATGGGTCAGCAAGATTATTTGGGCGACAGCGGCTTCGGAAAGCAGTTCCAAAGCTTTGGCAAGAGCCAAGGCGGACATTCGAGGCATCGTCGATAATTCCTCCAAGGCAATCGGTCAGCATCCAGGCGACAATGGGCCGCATTCTATAAACGTCACACCTTAGGTGCTGGACTGTCAGGGATTTTAACCATGCCCGGTTAGCGTTCTCTGAGAATTCGCCTGTCGTATCAAGGGTGGAGTTGTTCATAGTGGGAGGCGATGATACAAGACGCAACACTCTATTCCTAAGGATTAACGGGCTTCTTCGAGTACTTCGATGGGCTTCATTTCTTGTGGATTGGGTTCCAGCAATTGGTATGATTCCCTTTGTCCTTCTTGAATGAGGATGTGGCTGAAGGGCTATTTTTTCCTTATGACTTTCGTTGGCACGAGGTTGAAGAGCTTCTCTTATATTCTGGTCAGTGCTTCCTGGCCCACGGTAACGACTTACGGTTTCATTGGTATTTTCGAGATTGATTTAGCGCAGCGTCATTAGCTTTCTCATATATCTGGCATATAGGTAGATAAGAGGAGGACCATCAAGGGTATTGCGCCGGCCACTACTCGAACGAAATCTACCGTCAACAGTGATGCTGGCAGGAGAATCTTGTAAATTAGGGATCAAGTGGCGATTTGTACTATGACACGATAATATTGGCGCATGAGATACCCAATATTAGGCGAACGGCATTAGCATTGGCATTGGGATAGGAATAGGAATAGGGTCATCAAGCATTAGATGACATCTGGGTCGCCACAATGGGATGACTTAGGGAGTTTTGGGTCGGGCTAGCTAGTTCTCAAATGAGCAGATAGACAATGCCTACACTGTATCGTGAAGGCCATTTGTAGGCTGGCAGTTTGTGATAGTGGGCACCTCGAAAGCATCCCTAACATGCAACAGCAGCATCACATTGTGGTACCATCAAGATCAACCTATCACTCAATTCTCGACCTTATGGTGCGAAGCGAACAGGGAACTTGATCCCCAACTTGGAACCCCAAGCGCTTGATGCCAACATATCAGACTTATGATTCAAGATGCCTCTCAGAAGCTGTAAAGGCACCGTACTATATAGGTATTGAGACTCTCACGTCCAATCCCAGCGCCACCACCAGCACGATTTGTGAGCGTCTGCTCTCAGCTCAGTGATAATTCGAAGTCAAACAAGAAGCCTGCACGCCTGATACCGTATGTTCCAAATGACTAGTAGATCTTGGCCGCGTTGAGGGCGGAGGCGAAGGAGCTGAGCTGTAAGGGCAACAAGACAGCATGGAGTGTTTGAAGATGGTAACATAAATAACGCAATGACATCAATGCTAGAGCACCCGTAAGTTTGGCATATTCAGTTTACCTCAGAGAGGTACTCACACTTTCTACGACGTGAAGTTAATGTCTATCAGAAAACAACCTGACCTGGTTAAGCTGGCCAGGCCCCACACAGGAGGCAGCTCTTGGGTCTCCCTAAGGATTGGTAAGTGGTGGTTTGCCACCTAGGCTGGGAAGGCAGGGACCATTACAGAGCTTCCGGACCTAGGAACACGGCCCTTGAGGGCCTACTTCTGGATGTCAAGGCCGACGAGCAACTCGGTGATGTTCGCAACCTCGTCGCCCTGAATGCTGAGGTCTTCAAGGAGCTTTCCCAGCTCAGCAGGTGACTGCGCCTTCGCCTTTGGCAGACATACCGGGCATTTCCTAATACGGATGTTGGGAAGGAAGCGTGGACGCTTGCAGTTAAGGACCTCGCAAGGCTCGCGCTGGAACGCGAACTTCCTGCATTCTGGGCATTTGAAGGATAGGATTGGACACATGGCGTGATGATGTCCAGGTGGCGTGGTAGATATCAAGTAAAACAAGTTTTTAAGAGCTGTCGATTGTTGATGTCTGGAGGTTGGGGACAAAAAGTTGTTAATATACTCTCAGCCAAAGCAAACGTAGTCGGACCCCACCAATTAGTCGGAGCATAATTTACGGCCCAACGCGATCAGAGTAGCAGCCTAGTGCTAATTCGACGGTCGTTCCTCTCTCCTAATTGGTTCAAATAGTATATCAAGCGCCGTAGTGGCTCCATACCGGGGGGCTCTACGCTCGGGTGCATGTCTGCTGGCTTTAAAGAAGCTCTCGCTTGCCCTGAGCCATGCAAGAAGCTCAGTTCCTACAGTCATGCTTTATGTTCGACTTTCATTTTTATGTTCCAACCTATTAGTCAAATTGTGACCCCATTAGGAAAGAACATCAAAACACCTCGCTCGTGTTTAGTGCTGCTAATTTCAACTGAATCACGGTCGTCAACTCCTCATATGTGGGAGGCTCCGCTGCAGCTCTGACATGAAGAGCTTCAGCCTGCTCAGACGCTCACTCTTCCAGCAAAACATGCGCTCCACCAAGGCTGAAATACCTGGATTGGGAGATGTACTTGTACTGGGTTCTCTCCAACCGTTCATTACCCTACACCTTGCAAGCTGTTGGGTTTCAAGGTTCAGCGATCACTTAATATATGTAAATCAATCACTTTAGAGTCGTATGCCTTTATCCCCTTCTCCTTCCGTCTACATTCGCTACGTACGGAGTCGCATATATATACCAATGTTCAGTGGTGTCCAGGGAGCGGGGGAATTCGTCACGATGTTTGCTACCATAAATGGGAGCAAACGTTCCGATCTCGACATCATACGAGCAAACTTCTCGATACCGATTCCTCCCGAGTAAGCTTCCTCGGCTTTGATCCCACGCGAACAAACATTGTGAATAGCTTCCCTAATTGATATATCCTAACAGCCCCCTTACGTGGCGCATTGTAGTAGTTATCTCTATCAGCGCCCTATTGGTCTTGCCATGATTTTCCAATACCATTAATCTTTATGTAGTGAGTAGGGTGCCAATGCAGCGTTCGGATATCCTAACACATGCAAACCAAGAAAGCAAGCTAATATGAGCCCTAGGCACTAGCTATCGTAAGCAGCACATTGTCTGCTTTAAGGCAAATTTACCGACATAGAATTATAGCTTCCGTGACCTCACCACGTCATCACAATATCACGTCCATATGGTCGAGCTGCGCACCCAGAGAGCGTCATTGCTGCCCAATCCTCTGAACCCATCAAGATGCAGCGTACGATGGCCACCCTACGAGGTCATAATGAATCCCTTATCAAAGCCAATCAAAACCTCAAGAAGAACAATGATGCTGTGGTGAAGGCCAATAGGGATCTATACAATGCCTGGAAGATATACCTTAACCACTCTGACGGCCTCAACATAGTCTTCAGAGAATTCATTGCCAAGGCCGTGACGAAGCTCAAGGGAAAGAAACTTGAGATTTACGAGTTGAAGCACTGTATTGAGATCTTAAAGACAGAGGCTGAGGAGAGCGGTGCTGAGGATGCGAGCGGTGAGAAGCAGGGCGTGGACTATTTGAGGAGACTGTGGACGCTTGAGCATTGGAGAGGGTCTGAGAAGTTTTTGCGAAGCCGAAGGGGTGTGCTCACAGTGGATTGAGACAGCGGTGTACCAAGCGGGTCGTACTGAGCAGGCCGTACTAAGCAGTTTATGAAGCTCTAGGAGAAGACCATGGAGCTTTCGTTCTTCCGAATGTGGAAGAGAGAATGGACACAGATGTGGATGAAACGTTGGCAGGGGTCGAGAACTGGGTTGAGCTCTGACAGAGGAGACTTTTATGCTTAAGAATGGCTCTGGTTGGTGAGAAGGTTGAGCGACAGATAGGTCAAGATGGTTTCAAAGATGACCAGGGAGAGAAGACTAAGTAATGCGCACATGCTATTGGTAGAGGGAGGATCACTGAATCGAGTACCAGCTGGCAGAATGTTATACTAGAAAAATCAGGGTGACCAGAGATTAGGCGATAATCGGGGTAAAACAGATTATTAATCTAATCTAATCCTTTAGCAGATCAGATTAGAATAGATCAGAAAATTCTGTAATCCAAGAATTAACCTGATTCAATCTGACTAAATGTAGAGGCGATATACCCGTTTTTGTGTGTTTTTACTGCTGTTTTGGATATACCCCTTGACGCAACAACTCATGGTGACCTTTTTGACGTTCAAGTCTGGCATGGGTAAGCTGTTTAAACAGGATGAATGTCTTTTACTAACTTGCAAACTGTTCTAGACCGGATTTGGCAAGGATCAAAATTCTGCAATTCATGAAGTACAATCTTATCTTGTCAAAAAAAAAAGATTTAATTGGATTGAATCAGATTAATCTATATGATTGGATTAGATCAGATTAATTATTTCCAGTGTTGGGCATGGATCCACCGGACTCGAGGTCAACTCGAGTCGACTTGAGTCCGACCCGATCCGAGCAGTTTTCTGGACTCTTGGGTTCGACTCGAGTCCGACTCGGGTCCATGCCAAGATAGAATTCGCTGAGACATAGCAAGTAGGGAGGATTATTGTTCGCAAATCGTGAGGCGTGTCGTTGTCGATAAATATATCAAGGAATTAAATAGAGTTTGGAAGTGGAGGAAGGATTGACTGATTGATTTAATCCTATGCTATGCGGGACCGTGGGTTCCAGTGCTTACTAATCTAGGATTTCTCTCAAAATTGGCCGTTGATATCCGTGCTTCATTCAACAGTCCCCGAAGGCTGTAGAATCTCTGGTTGACTGCCTAGTGATCATTACTTTCATCACATCGGGAGGTGTCATCAGTAGAGTGGAGACGATTGTGGCCGACTGGGACGTGCACAAGTTCTAAAATTAGCCTTGGGGAATCCCGGTGAGTGATTGCGTAGTGTCTCAAGGCTGAAACGTCGGCAGAACATTGCTTCCAACCAATCGTTATCTAGCATGGCGCCCAAATAACTTTCCGAGTTACGCCCAGTTGCCTCGCCAATTACCGCATTGAGTCTCGTAGCCGACTGTCAACACGTGACAACATACCAAATCATTGATTACATGTTGAATTGGATGCGGAAGGTATCTGGTATCGTGGAAAATGGAAAATCATATTCTCTATCTAAGTGGGATACGGTTCTCCTAATATAGAGAACGCGAGACAAAAGCTCAAAGAGCCGCTGGTCGATGCATGGAAGAACTCATGCATCGACCCGAACATTCTCTAAAGTTCCCCTTTGGGACGAGGATCTTCTAGGTCGGATAGTGTACATTCAATATTACAACTCAAAACAGCTTTGAGCCTCATGAATGATTTTCTTAGCCTTGGGGGAAATATCCTCAAAGTATATACATTTCCGCCACAACAGAACGCCATACCGCCTGTTTCAAATCAGATGCTCAATTCGCGGCCAGAAGACAAGTGCATCACGGTCTCAACAGAACAGAAATACTATAAAGTTTGTCACACATGGGTCAAACGCAGTTTACGACGAGCAGAATGGCAGATCAACCCAATCACTGGCTCCTTAGTTGTTCCCCATTTGGGAAGAGAAAATGGTTTTATACGTGTATAAAGAAATACCGCTTTCCCTTTGCCATAAAGGCCCTTAGCTCCGTTATAATTTGTAGATTAATGCCAAGTCTATGCCTCAGCAAGGTCGTCTGAGTTGGGTGGTCAATGTCTGCTCATTTAACGTGATAAATCGACGAGCTAATAAAACGTGCACTTGGATGACAGATTACGGCACCGTGATATTTCAGGTAGGGTAATGTTTTCGGCACCGATGAGAATGGCACCGTTTTATGTACGGTATTGTCCTTTAGATAAGGCAGCTTCAATCACGTTCATCGCTGAGCATACAAATATTCCATTCCCGAAACTGCATATGGCGTAAGTTAGGGGGCGAGGTATGAATGAGCAAGAGGGAGAGAAACGGAAAGCCGTTGAAGATCGTATATACCACTACGGCAGCAGAGTATAGCTTTGTATTGTGCTGGTGGTTGTTGTTTGCCAGCGTCCGCGTACGGACAGCTACGGGGCAGTTGCCGAAGTGTCTGACCCGTGTCTACGCGTCTACTTGTCTGCGCGTCAGCTGATGGTGAAGGGGTAACAAAACGGGCCAGTTGACTAAGGTCCGAAGCGTTTCGGTCTGCGCCACAGCAACAAATACTGACAACCTCAACTCCAACTATCAACCGCAACCCATCCACGTCCGACTCTGTTCATGGCCTTATCCACAGTCGCAGGTTGGCAATATTGACTGCCATTCTCTTGTTATGTATGTCCACACGCCTGCGACCCCTCCTAACACTTCCCTTGCGCCACCGTCGCAAGTGCGATACATCATCTTCCGCCATCCGGCCTACGACGATGCGCGTAATGTCTTGCTCAAACTCTTTGCGCCTGATGCATCCTCATCCGCTTCCTCGGGCATTGGCTTGCACGCCGGCTATGAGTTGGCGGCTTGCGGTATCGTCGCCGGAAATCGATGGGATGGCTGGCCCTCGGAACACAGACACCGCCATGGAGGTGGAGATGAATCGGCCAGAATCACTTTTTGTGCCGCTGATCGAGATAAGATGCTAAACAAGCACAGCTACTATTTCCACGTGGCCCACGACGACGATGACACTCGCTCGCCGTATCTAATTGTGCCGACGTTTCGAGAATGGCCCTTCCCACATGACCAGCTGCCGCCGTCGTGGACACAAACCGCACCGCCCGAACTGTTTGAACAACCACAGATATATTCAGACTCCGGTCCGACCACCGCGCTGCGACAACACGATGTAAGCTGCCGCATCACCGGCTATCGAGAAGGCTTCAAACGGCGCATGTGTGTCCTCAGGCAAAAGAAGATTGGTACCTACGAAGCGGCATGCCGAGATATAATTCTGGGAACTCCGAAAGCCTTGATAATCCGGCCAATGCCCTCCTTCTCCGCGCAGATTTGGATATTGCCCTCGACAAGCCTAGCTTCGTCTTCGTCTTTAAACCCGCTGATGTCGAATCGCAACAGTTTGTTTTCCACTTGCTCGAGCCATCTCAAGAATTCGAATTCCTATATCATAATCGAACGATGCAAAACCTAGAAATGAGTGTGGAGCTCTTGTTTGCACGTTTGGCCTGGACCATTTTCCCATTGGTGGCCGGTTTTCTAATGGGCAAGATACCACGACGCCAGCGACTAAGCACGATGATAACCAGGGCAAACGGGGCGGGGATGGCACCTTCCTTCGCATCAGCAGAGCAATGCGAATATCTAGTTACCAGGACATCCAAGTCTCGAAATGCTAGTTCCCAGAAAGACGGTAGGCCCGAAGACAGTGTACGGGGGGCATCCACAGACTCATCGCAAGATGAACATCAACGATCTCGGAAACGTCATCGACGTTCTAACTCAGTGCACGATCTGGCGACCATGGAGGAAACCTCCACCGATGCTCCAAGTTCAAACGTACCGTCGCCTACGACACGGGTCTCATTCCACGACGCGGTCTGCCTTCGACAAGAATGGTTACACCAAGAAAGACAGCGCCCCGATCCGAGCCACCAGTGGGAAGAAGAAATGGCATGGGCCTCCCGTGTCTACAAAGGCGACGTCACACTTTGCGAGACCAATGCTGAGCGTTGGCTTGAATTTAATGGCGGGGAGCTTAAAGACCATGGGTTGATGGAGACGAGTGGCAACGACTCGGCGGAGTAGAGTTTCTAGTCTAGTCATAGTGAATATACCCATTCTGTTTTCTGAAGAATTTTACTAGCGTATCTATCTATCTTCGCCATGGCCTATAGTCCACGCTCATCCCCAAACAAATAGTCTCATCAGGTCATGAAACTAGAGAGGTTGCAAAAATCCGCCGCTGCCATCCAACCCTTCTAGTTTTGCGTTCCTTTTGTTTATCATAAACGACAGTTAAAGGGCTAGCTCTTTTGTCTGATCTCCAAAAAAAGCCACCAGGAATCGAGGCACTGCGGAAACAGCTTCGGACAGGGCGACAAGGCTAAGCAGATGCACAACGGTTCCGCGAAGAAGACCGACAGCGCTATGAACGGAGGATCGGAAAGACAAGGCTCCCCGAGTTCCTCGATGCATCCCATACCCACCTTTGCCTAGGTCTGACCATTCAACCAAATACCACACAGTCTACGCAAGGCGATGCCGCGAACGCAGATAATAAACCGCGCCCTGATCGAATATAGTCCCGGTCTACCTGACAACACAAAGTGGTGATGTGTTGCGCGTCGGTAAATGGTGCCGTCTTTTGTCGAACCGATGTCCCTGCGTCGCTTCGGTCTTAGTGCCTTCCTCTCCACCCTCTTCCAGCCAAACCAAAGGCAAACTGGCATATTCCACGTCCCAAACTCTTCGCTCAAAGGCAAGGGAAAACGCATGAATCTGATGCATGTCTATCTGCCTCTTCGGTCATCACCACCCCGTACTCTTCGGCCTCGGGCTCGCGCGCCCCGCTTGCTATGACATTCATCGCCTCGCTCGCCGAATGTGCCAGCGGTTCCACCGTCGGCATTCTCATAATGTCCTTGTTGCCCGTCCGGTTCTAGGTCGGCGGACCCTTGGCCAGCAGTTCCACACCTCCAAGATCGTGTGTGTACAGCGCCTGCTCCTATTGCGCCGGCTACCATGTTCTGCTCGCGTTGCGCGATTTCGGACTCGAGGGTCGCTCGAAGGCGCCGGTGTCGAGCTGCTTTTGCGGTTGATGCCGTTGGCAGCGGACTTGAGCGTCTGGTATGAATCTTCCTTACTGGAGTCGAAAGCCGGCCGGTTCATGGTCGTGGCATTCAATGGCTGTTGACCTTCTGGCTTCGTCGGCTTGGACTCAAATAACATGTGGAAGGAGATGGGCTCGACGGGTGACGGTGAGATCCGCGCAGCCAGAACCTCATCGATGCTGGGCTCAGACTCCATCATCGAGGTAAGAGAGCTCTGAGTGCTTTTAGACTCAGGTAATCCGCTGGACTGGGTGATGTTATTGCTATTCGCTCTAGTCTGGG
>RCNJ01000233.1_pt1 | contig 35544 bp, 38 predicted proteins | sample 2041171 | NCBI WGS metagenome assembly RCNJ01 (sample SAMN09708213, study PRJNA481090) | feces metagenome | biome: feces | host: Pygoscelis adeliae | place: Antarctica: Rookery Lake | collected 2010-03-01 | reverse complement strand
AGTACATCTTATCTATAAACTGAGCTACCTATGGATGGCGGGGAAAATGAAAGCCATTGGCGCGGCAAGAAGGGAAGGCACAGCAGGCACAGACGTTCTCATGGCGCAGCTAGAGCTGGTTCTGCCTGCATAAGATGATATTGCTGGAGGCGATCGAGTATCGACGAGTATGATAGATTGCAAAGAGGTCGATTCCTCAACCGATCGAGTATTGGCGAGTATGATAGATGGTATAGAGGTTGATTTCTCAACCGTCAAAGTGGTGCTCGAGATCTTCGTCGTGCTGGCCGAGCCTTTCTGTGGAAGCCTGTTATGATATTAGCTAGCAAAAACCACCTCTAAGCTTAACTTACGCTCGTGAGTCCGCGCTTTCGCCATTAAAATCAACGTGCAAATAGCACAAGATACTGCTAGAATCATGACAAGTGGGTTTTTCATCTTCACGAATTGCGAGGGATGCGGCAGTCCAATTCAATCGCATCGTCTGTAGAATGGAGCAACTCTTGCAGGGAAGAAGAGAAAGTTGTCGAAGTAACGTAGATATAATGCTCTTGATAGATATACATCCACTTGTCGCCTATTAACGATGCGGTCTTCTGCGCACTTGCAATGGCATGAGAGGGGCATAATACGATGAACCGCATCCGCATAAAGAGGGAGATAATAAGATGGACCGCGTCCGCATAAAGAGGGGTATAATACGATGAACCGCATCCGCATAAAGGGGGGGATAATACGATGGACCGCATCATTTACCGATGGCGGGCGGGTGTTAGAGGCCAGCCAACGAGTATTTAACAGCTTCAATATCTCATCAATTTGAATCAATTCAAGCCAACATTGCATTCAAATAGCAAGATGTCAACAAACTCTCAATCCAAAGGGCTTTCAAAGGAAGCCCTTGATGAATCAAGAGCCGCAAGGACAAAATATAGAGAGAAACAAAAAAGCGAGGCAATTCAGAAAGCCAAGAGGGTCGCTGACGCGGCGGCCAAGGAAGCCTCCAATCTGAACAGCCTTCGAGAAAAAGTAAAGGAGCTTCAGAAAAAGTACGATGATGGCAAGCACCCCGAATTTAAGGACGAATACCAAAAGGCCTCGAAGGATTTGACAGCCTCCACTGCAAAAGTCAATGAGATGCAAATCGTGCTTAAGAAGGTCCAAAAAGAAGCTGACACTGAAATGGGAGACGCAGACACGGAAGAAGGCGTGCAGAAGTCGCTCTTTGTTGATGATCATTCTTCCGAAACGGGCGAGACAGCCCTAGAGTCGGTGGAGAAACATACAAGCCTACTCGGTCCCGATAACACCAACGTGACTGGTCAGAATGGTAACAAACGCGCCGAAACCCCAGGCCCTGATCGAGGAACTCCAGATTTTGGCAGCTGGACTCCTGAGGAAGAAGACAAATACAACATCGACAGTGGTTTTACACCAGTGCAGGCAAGAAAAACTGCCGGACTCGAGACAGACGGGAAAATTGTTGCATGGGCGAAGCATAATAACTCCAAGCCTGTCATCGTCGCATATGGCCCTCGAAACTCTCGGAAGTATAAGCGATCGACAGCCTATCGAGAGTCTGATTTCTTGGACGAATCTAAGACGAAAAAGTTTGGCCCAAATGATCGATTCGGAGACAAAAAAGGGGATGATGGGAAGCTCATCCGCAAGTCTCACGAATTCATATCCATTTTAGGAGTTGCCTTCAACTGCCCTGTCGAGGAGTTAAAGCCAAAAGCTCCCAAGAAAAAAGGCGAAGCCAGCGTCAGAAGTCCGCGAGTAGACGTTTGGGTCAGATGGGAAATTAACGGGAAAGTTGAAGACTCCTGGGAAGTTCGCTCATCGATCAAGCACCTCTTCCGCTCTTTCTGCGATCTGTATATCTACGAAGCTGCAGTGCATTTCGAAGGACAGTACAATGCATACATTGATGGCAAGCGAACAGTTGCGGACAGGTCACCAACACCACTTCCGCGTACGGCAGCTGAGGCTATGCAGATCAAAGGCGAAAATCAAGATGTAGATCTTACGGCACCACAGATTCAGATCACGAATGAACAGGGAGCGGTGAAAAATGTCTCCTCCACAACGCTATCCCCAATAAAACAGTATCGGGCAGAATGGTGCGACTTGAAAGACATTGAACCAAAAAAGATGACCACGGAGGATGACGCTAACTTCAAGCTGGCGTGGGATCGCTTCGTTAAGCTTCAGCTAAATGCGTAGTGAAATTTTTCCGTCATGATGCTTGAGTGATGCTTTTGCTCGGTCGTTTTCTGCTTTTTTCGTCAACTTTTGCGTTGCTACTATCGAAAGTTCTCTGTCATCGTTTGTCTTTCTTTCGCTTTGTTTGCCTGAATCTTTTATTATTTTCCTTATAAAATTGCAAACTCTCATTTGTTTATCTAGCTAGTTATATAACTGTTTGTTGAATCAATTTGTTACATTCCTTGCGCAAAGTGAAATATTTAATTACATATTGATGGGTTAAATGTGATTACTAATGACCACGATGAAGCTAGTGAAGCTAAACTGTCGACTCGGAAATCCCAGACCTCCAACTTTATCTACTCCAATCTAAATCGCCAAAGCTAACAAACCTTGACTTCAGGCGCTTTAATTCACGTAATATGATCGCAGGCGGCTCATCCGCATTTATAGCGCCTATTATTTTATCGATTTTCAACTGCCCCTCATCCACGAATTTCGTCTCTGCTGTGATGTATTGCGTGACGGAGGTCGCCTTCCTCTTCGGTTGTCGCTCACGTCGCACAGGCTGCAACTCTGAAGCTGAACGCTCTGAAGCTGGGCTCTTCCTCTTGCCCCCTTTTGATGATGGTACATCTCTAGCGGTTGGATTCTCTCCTGCAGTAACGCTTTCTATCGGAGGCTTATCGTCTGACATGAGATGTTAGATTTGAATGAGGCATATTGAGAATTACGTACCATTCGTTACAAGAGATGCGGATCTACTGCTTTTAGCGACTGGCCTGCATGACTCTGCGGGGTCGATGACCACGATATCCCAAGCCGGGTTAATTACAACTCCCTCATTCTCATCATCACTGCCGTGAAGGCTGGGCGTTCCTGGGTTCGTGCTGGACTCGCACGATTCTGTTGGATCCACCATCAAAGGTGCGGTGGGCTCTGGTTTACACCGCAAGGCTGATTTGACTGGCTTCACCCTCCTTCCACGGATGCATCCCCACTTCGCAAGCAGACTTGCCGCACGTCCCTTGAATTGGGACGGAATGCCCTCTTGTCTGTTGATGGCTCTGAGTAAGACGCTAGGCATCGCAGCTCGGACATCTTCGCGTGAGATGTATTCAAGGCGCTCTTCGTATGAGATACATTCAAGCTGCTCAAAGTGCAGTTCCAACCGCCGTAGCAAAGACGACATATCACTCATTTGGCATTCCTTTCGCCCTTTTATGGTTAAGAGTCCTTTATGTAACCTTGTGCGCAAGTCGAGAAGGTTCTATTGGTTGTCAGCTTACAGAATATAATACGACATTGACATAAGTAAAGCATACCTCTGTCTTATGCTCCTCTCTGGAAATGGATTCTTTGTCTTGGACAAGACCGGGAGCAGTCTCGTCGACTGGTTCCTCTGGCGACTGTGGCTCCTGTGGAGACTCCGGTTCCTTTGGCGAGTGTGGCCCCTCTGGAGACTCCGGTTCCTTTGGCGAGTGTGATACCCCAGGAGACTCCGGTTCGTCTGGCGACTCTGGTTTCTCTGGCGACTCTGGTTTCTCTGGCGACCCTGGTTCCTCTGGCGACTCTGGTTCCTCTGACGACTCTGGCGACTCTGGTTCCTCTGACTCTTCTGGATTTTCTGGCGACTCTGATCCCTCTGGAGATGCTGGCTCCTCTGGACTCTCTGGACTCTCTGGCGACTCCGATTTCTTTGGCGACTCTGGCGACTCTGGCGACTCTGACTTCTTTGGCGACTCAGTTTCCGCACGTGACTCTGGTTCACCAGTTGACCTTGGCTCTTCAATAGAATCAGTTCCCTCAGATCCGGTGATAAGAGAAATGCCTTCTCCATCCTGATGGGGCCCTGTTGCAATACTTTCAGCGGGCTCCCGGGGTAGGTTGATGAACAGTGGAATAACATTCATTTCCGCTCCGGAGTACGTTTGAATCGGGGTATCGCCACTACCGCACCAATCCATCTCTGTCCAGTCATGGCCCCAGGGGACAGTTTTATCGTACAGCATCGCGTTTTCAAAGTTGGCACTGGAATACTCTGGCTGGAGTAACTGATCATTACACCATTTAACGAATTGCGCATCTGTCATGTTCTCTTCGCCCAGTAGGAGTGACGAGGCCACATTGAATGTCTGGGGTGACGCGGCCATACTGATATCGTGTCGCTGTGGAGTCCTTGATGAGGCTTGAGAATGAAAGGACGAGAAAGTTTGACTCTTCAGAGGTGGGAAGAGAGGCCTTCTTATAGACCTCGAGCAGATACAACGAGCTAAGTTGCGGCGGATGCATAATCACCCGAACATGTCCGTCTTTGAGGCAGTGCATTATCTGCAGAGCTCGAGCTAATGGTATTTCAGGGGTAAAACCAGACTGATGAGCTGCGGAAACTCCTGGCCTGGTCACTTCCTGCGCCTGTAAGTGGGCAACAGCTGAGTCTCCACCGCTAGATAGGCTGATGAGCTGCATAACCCCTCGATCTTGGTCATGTTGGTTGGTAATAGCGGAGCTGAAAGTGCGTTGCGGTCTTGTCGCGCGCTACATTTCCGCGATCCAAGGCAGACTGAATGCGAGTTCAGAGAGCTGAATAGAGGAGCTGCACAGCCTATGAAGTAGGAGTCGTTGATGCCTGATATGACCCGAGATGAAGAATGGGACGGAGGGAGAACATGCAGGTATTACCTTTATCATTATAACACGTCATCAGACGCTTCAATGAGAGTCTGGCCGAGGAATTCTTTGCTTTTGCGGGATTCCCGTCCTATTGTCACGGCTACATGAATGCAGATGCGACATTGCTGTAGTTTACGTGGCACTGTTGATGGAGGAAGCTGTGCGATGCATTAGCTGCTGCATCTGATCACGTAAGAGAGAACAGGGCAGGACTTTCCAAGGCAGATTGCTTTTCAGACACCACGAGGGTTTAGCACTATGCAGGGGTCTCTAAGAAGTATATTAGGCCGCGAAGTCCCCAGACGAGAGTGCTATAGTTCTCCATCCCTTCTTCTACTCTCATACACTACCTCCGATATCATCCATACGATCTTCTTTGGCAAGATGGCTTTCGAGGCTCTGGTATCAGAAGGCCAATTGCATATCAAACTTTCACTCGATACAAAAAACTCTCAACTCGTATGACATCTGGAAATACAACAAAGTTTATAGGCTAATAGCAACTAGGGCTCTCCAGAATTTGTCATTTTTGTGATAACATTCTGCAAAAATCATTTGGAGCGTTCTGATTCTGCAATTGACCGACTCCTCGTCTACAAGTGCATTGAAGCTCTCATGCCTACTGCATTCCGTGCGTATCCTGCCCAGTTGTAGCTTTAGTTGTGCAATGACTCATCCCCGTTCATAGAATATGAAGGCAACACTCAACTGGAGAATATCCAACTTGCGCTAGGTATTTTTTGGCGACGTTTCCAAAACATCATTCATACTAACATAATGTTCAGATCAAATCACTTCACTCAAACAAGATGCAAACCTGCCCAAAAATGTTCAAAGTAGGTTACTACATCCAGTGTTCGTGTCACTCTAACTAACCATTGCCTAGGAATTCTCAGCGAGCTTAAATGCTTCTACGAAAATGTGCAAAGTAGGTTACTACATTCAATGTTTGTGCCACTCTAACTAACCATTACCTAGGATTTTTCAACGAGCCTAAATGCTTCGAAGTTGGAGCCAAAAGAGATGGACAAGTAGATAATGCCGCTAAAGCGTTTTACCGTCGGCCAGCGGCAACGGCGCGGACATCCCGGCCAAGTTTGTTATACTTGGCAATATGCTACATGCTAATTATCAACCTCTGGATGCATTTTAGATAGATGGTATGGTCGTATGACATAACTGTGGCGGCTCTCGTGCTTTACAGCATACAAGGAGAAAATATAGCGTGATGCTGCTTATATTCGGGCTCGAATCAATAGCAGAAGGCGGCCATGTTCAGGGGCAACGTCAATGTCAAGTTAGCAGAGGTATTAAGTGAAAATCTTGACTGGCTGGAAACTCAATTATAACTAAAGCTCCTTCTACCAATATCGGTCAGTTTTCTGCTGTTACATAACCAATTGACATTCTCTCCTTAATTTGTGACGCCATGAACAGCCTTTGGATCATAGCCTCTAAAGCTTCGATTGTAGATTTTAAACGCAGAATATCTTGAGAGTAGCCATAATTCGAGTTCAATGACACTTGCAAGTGCTGACTAGTAACTGTCCACCCTTCAATGCTTGAGATAAGTTGAGAGTGAAGTCGTCGATTCTTTCCTTTCTCACGTGCAAGCTTGGATTGCTGAATCGTGAGCTCGTGCTCAGCAACATTCGCCCGCTGCTGCCAGTCGAAGGCATCTGCGACATTGACGCTCCTCATCGTAGGCGTTCGCATGGCATCCTCCATCGTCATATCCTCCATTATTTTTTCCATGCCGCTGTTCATAACTGCGGAGTTCGTTTCCTACAACACAATCAGAAATTTGCTAGACTGATGAAAATGGCTCTCACTGAAGTCATATTTCCAGGATGAATGATTGCGTATTGATTTGCCGTCTTATTATTTGGGAGGATGGAGCGCCATATATAATTGGATTAGCGATGGGTGGTGGAAGCTTCATTCGGTGGAACCCATCAATATTCTGGTGGTCGTGGAAGCTTCATCCGGTTAAGCCCATCAATATTCTGCTGGTCTTCGCTACCCACCCATCGCCGCGCAGTTGATTAATATAACTACAAATAAAACCAAGAATCCAATACATTATTCTTCCGAAGACATCACAAAAGAAAAGTACGGTCGAAACCGAACAAACCAAACAAAACCGCAGAAATAACGAACGAGAGGTAAGAAGAGCCTTGCATAGTTAAACCCCGCTGACTAATTCTAGAGCAGCTATGTGCATCGTGATTTGGGTCAACAAGGACCAGTTTGAAGAAGAGAGGACGATAGTTGACGGAAACTGGAGAAAATTTGGCGGCATGTGGCAGCGATTGAAAACGAAATCTGCTTCCAGACGAGACCACCTGCCTCCAGCGTATGCCGAGTTGGACTCTGGCCCCAAACATCAGGTTGAACCAACCGTTTTGAGGCACGGATCTTTCACACCGAGTGCGGAGGAGGTTGATACCTGTCTAATACCTGTCTAATACCTGTCTAATACCTGGCGAGTCAATTGAAGGCACGGCATGACCTTGAAAGGGAAATGTCAGCTGTATGTAGCAATGCTATTTTAGATTTGTAGATATTCTTTGCAATTTAGATCACAAATAAGGCATGTTTATTGTTTGTAGTTTATGTGAATAGCGGCTGGTGCTGCGCCCATCTTGCAATCAGGGCGGAAACCAACGGACCTGGCATCATCATTAGCAAATCCACGAGATGGTGACTTGAAGGAATTTTTGAATTCTAGTAGTAAGCTCCGAGTGGAGGAGAAAGCCCCACCAGATATCTACATCCAAATGCTGCTCCAAGTAATGCCGTGGCATAACCGGATGATCCCACAAACCAACTGACCCATCCAAATGCTGCTCCACGGTGATGCCGTGGCATAACCGGATGATCCCACAAACCAACTGACCCTTCAAATTCTGCTCCACGATGATGCCATGGGATAACCGGATGATACCACGAAGCCAAATGAGCCATTGTCTTAAAAGGCGCACATTATTCGAAATGTACATTGTTCACAATCCTCCAAGTATCTTGCTATGGCTTCTTGTACCCACGTTCAGTGGCTCACCCTTCGCCAAGATGAGACCAACTTTGAGCTACAATATGGAAATAGACTTCATAATATCAGTAAATGTCTACCCCAACCATTCACGCAATACCCCTCCGTCGTGCTCTTCATCGGCAATAGGATGAAATCCAAGGCACTACGATCCTTATACCCTCAGAGTGCGATTTCAACCTGCCGAAAGTTTGGTATCGTCAACATATGTATTGATTCAACTACCGAAAACGAGGAACACCCAGTCTTGCTTGCAGAAAGTGTTCCTGATTACGCACAGGCAAAGTCTCGCGGCAAACAAACCTGTCATGAGGCTAGCAACTATCCCGTCCCGTGGCCTGGTCTCGAGATACCAAGGCGTCAAGAATTCATTGATCATGTTCAGGCGAGGCTGCTGTCGCTATTTACCGACGTGATATGCTTGTTCGCGCAAGACTATGGCGGTCTCGATGCTGTTGCAGAGAGACTGATCACTTGGGCAACTATTGGACCAGCATCGAACCTGGAACACCCCATACGCCCTCGGTTGCTCATAGTCGCAAATATTTCCGGCAACCACTTTGCGTCAGAGGCTCTGCGTCTTCAGTTGAGGGTCCTCTCTCATCCTGGATTCTCTGACTCCTTCTCGTCTCTCAACGTGGTTAATGTGTTAGGGGTACGCGGCCACACACCTCGAGGGCATTTCAGCGCTTTCAAACAGGTCTTAAAGGAAGAAATCCGCCTTCAACGTGCTACGCGAATAAACACACACACCTTGTTCTCCATGGTGCACATTGCAGCATTCTTTGACCTGGCTCTAGAAAACTTCGCCAGGTCGCCACCAAGCACATTTAGTTTCATTCATGCCTCTCGACACGACTTCAAAGTTTCGCCAAACTTTCCAGACCACTTGAGATCCTTTATGAGGGTATTAGCTGAGAAAAAGCTGCCTGGCCAGTATGCGTGGGAGTTTATAGCTTCGACGATTATTTTGGACGCTTTGCCGCCCGATATGCACAGTTAGTTTTGCTCTTAAGCGGGAATTTCTGTTATGCTAACAGAAATCAGTGTTCAGTCCTTCTGAGGTCTTTCGCGTTCTCTATCGTGAAGCATGTGTGCTGGGTATCCAAGAGTACTTGGACACTCAACAACTCTCAGCTAATTTAGTATGTGCAGATATTGAGGCGAACATGATATCTACGTTCTCTCTGATGAAGCATGGTTCACAGTCATCAGCTTCCCTACGTCGGCACTATCTTGAGAGAAATAGCGAACACGGGAAGCTGTTGAAATTACCCCTCAGCTGCATCGGCTGTCTTCAAAGGACCAATGAACACCCTCTAGAGTGTGGCCACGCCATCTGCGACATTTGCGTGTGCATCTTCGGTACGCCTTCAAAGGGGCTTGAATATCACTATGGACTCACGCAATGTCTATTCTGCCTAACTGAGATCACGTTTCAAGCTCGGCTCGTACCCCCTACGTGCCGAATAAGGCTCATAGCTTTTGATGGGGGGGGTTGCAAAGGCGTGGTGTCAATAGGATACATTCAGAAGCTACAACAAGGCCTAGATCCGACACGTCCACATGCAGTGCAAGAAAACTCCGACCTTTCCATAGGAACAAGTACTGGTATAATCGCCATCGCGTGCCTCTCGTCAGCTGCTGACGTGTCATAGGCGGTGTTATTAGTTTAGGACTATCTGGAAAGAACTGGACTCCCGATCAATGCCTAACATTCTTCCATAAATTTGCAAAGATAATTTTTGCGTCTAAGGCAAAAGCGAGGTTTTCCATCTGGCCGTGGATGTCTCTTTGGTCCTGGATTTCATGGATCATGCGCATCTCTGGCGGCCGCTATGACGCAGATATTTTGGAAAAGGTTCTTCGAGAGGCCTATGGAACCACTCCCATGTTCCATACAGCTATGCCGTCTGGCATGAAATACGCAGTTACTGCAACCACGTTATCTGATGCAACATTGTGCCTTATCTCAAATTACCACATCGAAGGAAAGCAGACATCTAACTTAGGTAAGTTTGCCTACCCTTGTTGAAGCATCACTGATAGTATTTCAGGATACAAACACCTTCCACCAACGAGCGATAAAGGTGAGATATTAATCTGGGAGGCGTAAGTGGCTGAACTACCATCACGAATACAGTTACTAATATAGCCAGGGCGAGATGCACTACCGCAGCACCTACGTAAGAAGTATCGATACAATAATAGCTGACGCATGAAAGCTGACCGTTTTAGAATTTTTAATCCAAAGCGCCTTCGTTCCTATGGCACATTTCAAGATGGGGGTTTGAGAAATAACAATCCAGTCCGGCCAGGTATACGTTTGGTTTCACAGATTCGGAAAGATAGCGACTGTGACATTGTCCTTTCCATTGGCAACGGATTCGAACAGAAGCCCTTGTCACCAGTTGCATCAAATTTCCGGAATCTCTTCCTGGACGGGGCGTTAGCCCGCTTATATCGAGCATCAATGGAATCGTTATCCTTGAATGGGCAGAACAGCTGGGATGATCACTGGCATGGGCTAGATGAAGAAACCAAAAAAAATCACTTCCGTTTGAATTTGCCCTTAGAGGGCAAGGAGCCCAGTATCGATGACACTGGCATCATGGATTCTCTTTATCAACAAACTATGCGCCACCAAGGCGATATGATTGAAATTATTCGAGCATTCAAAGCCGTAACTTTCTTTTTCGAGCTTGACAGAAGTTTAGTCCAAGATGGACCGTACTTCATCTGCTACGGTTCAGTACTCTCTAGAAGCCCCGACGCCCCCCGATTTATACGACTACTCACTTCGGACTATCCTTATGCCCAGTTCTTCAATAATGGGACATCTCTCGGGTATATTAGCAATGATGATATCTGCAAGCTTTGTGGGCGCTATACCAAGCTAGTAGAATCTCGAGTCCGCCATTCTTCTGATCAAGCCGACATCTACCTGAGATTCGCTAGACTGTTCCATCGGCGTATAAGTGCATTCCCAAATACTATCGACTGGTTCACTAAGCAACAGAAGCTAAACGCCGTATTTGGGCAACCGAATCATAAAAGCATTGCAGGGTCACGACAATCGGATTGCAGTTGCCAACTCCGGCGTCAAAGGGATATCCCAATAAGCTCTCCGGGGAACCTAAAACGGCCCCATGCTGTACGGACTAGAACGCGAAGAAAGAAGATTCGAGGAAATGGAGATTGATGCCTTACAAGCAGCATTCCATAGGATTACATAACATCATCGAGATGAATTAAAAGCTGGCAATAGGGCTGGGTGATAGAGGCATAAAAATTACTTTCTTATACTATAAAGTCTGATTGAGACTGTTGTAGTGCCACGGATCATCAAGCAGTGGAACTAGCACTGACTCAGTGAGTACCCACAGGCTTGCGAAGCCTGTGGAGGACTTGACTCAGTGAGTACCCACAGGCTTGCGAAGCCTGTGGAGGACTTGACTCAGCGAGTACCCACAGGCTTGCGAAGCCTGTGGAGAACTTGATGTAGTGGGCACCCACAGGCTTACGAAGCCTGTGGAGAACCTGACTCAGGGCAGTTTCAGCACGCCTATATAAGTGTACGTAGAACCTACTCTAGCTAGAACAATCAATCGAGAACCGCCAATTGCCACCGTACGGATCCAGTATATACAACAGAGACCAAATCATAATCAATAAGTTGTTCCGCATTCTCTACTACACAAAGTCTGTGCTAGTGATATATGGAAACAAGTAGACCCAGCGTCCTCAGAAAATGTTTTAAGCTCTCTTCAACTATGGAGAAACTCATCACAAAAGATCGCGTCCCCGTTTCTCAAGTCGCTTCCTCTTCCGTTGCTTTGTGGTTGACAATGAGTGTCCTCAACGTCATCAGCCCAAGCATTGTGTCGTCGATATGCTGCGATGCTTCAAAATATTTTGACGCTGCTTTGAATTTCAACTCTGCTTCCATTAAACTGTTAATTTCCTTCAGTGCTGTGCTTGTAAATAGTCTGTCGTCGGTAACGTATTTCTGGACTGCTGTCTTCCTCCGACTATGTCGGGTAGGACCACTCGAGGCCGATGTCGAACGTTTTCGCTTGATTGGTGATAATGGCACCTCAGGAGTTATTGCTTGTAAAGCTAGCTGAGAGGTGAGCTCTGGCAAAGTTTCATTAGCCCCTGTCGCCTCAGCTGGCCCTTTGTGATCCGCCTCAGGGGCGATCTCGGGAAGAATCGCTTCTTGAAGTTGCTCAATGGCCTCCCCTTCACAAAGTTTAGGCTTCAAGAAATCGTCGAAACTGTGCCAGTCCGCAGCACACCAGTGACTGCCTTCTGATGCCGCTATGTGCATCGTGTTTTGCGAAAACAGCTCGTTAAATTCGGAATCGGGGCTGTCTGTAGTAGAGCAATCCTCGATAAACCACTCTGAGTCCACATCTGTAATTTGGCTTTGCCTATCCGCTAATGTCGGTGTTGGCGGGGCCATGTTGTTTGATTAGCGAGATGGATGGTGAGGAAGCAATTTTCTGGAGGAATATTATTCTTCACAAGTGGGAGGCCGCTTCTTATAAGCTCCTCCATAAATGCATACGGGGCGGTGCTCCCCGCAATGTGGAACCGTCTCGTCCTCATCCATGTCAACGGATAACAGCTGAGAAGTATTCGCGCTTTTGAAGATATGGGGTACTTAACTCTAATCTCTCGAGAAGGCTTCCTCTATGCGCAAAAGAGGCCGGGGAGCATCCGGCGGATGTTGACGAAGCCAGCTGTTCTTTCTGGAAACGGAATGTTGATCCGTCAACAGGCCCACATCCGTGATATCGAATCTTGTATTTGGCTTGTAGACTTGCTCAGAGAATTACTCCCGAATGCCCTATAGCGAAGCTACTTGCAGAGAGAGATAGGGTTTTGATAAACCCTCAGTGACGGTCCTGGAGATGCCGGTTTCAATGGCCGAGTCCAGATAGCTAAAATTTAACTTGGCCATAAACAGCGACATTATTACTTGTAGCTTGCGCTACTCCGATCTGGTTTGCACAATGTTGTGAAAGTGAGATCACCGAGAATAGGCGTTTCAACCTCGGTCAAGAAATCTCCGCTGCAACGAAAGGGAAGACGGTACAAATATATTTGCCTCCCACTATTCTAACTTGATGATTCTTTATATAAAAATTGAAGAATTCCCTGCCTACGCCTGGCTATTCAAACTTGCCCCTTTTCTTGGCTGGGCCTGCTGGGCTTACACTCACGTGGATATCACTTCCAGCCATATCTCCACCCTTCGTTCCTCCATTCCCATCATTGGATCGAACCTTGTGGAGTATAGACTTTAGCGCTTCATTCTTCTTGCGCAGTTCACTGATTTCAAATTCCGAAGCTCTCGATTTGTCTGTAGGAAGTAAGAATGGAAGCGTTCCAGATGATTACAGGAATCTCACCATTAAGTCCTGTATGGTGTATCCAGAGTTGGTTATACTCTTCACGGAGCGAATCCATCTGACCTATAAAACAATTAGCAGCCACTCAGAATTTTCTACATACTTATTTTATAAGTGAGTTTGGATAAAGATCCTGAATTGTTTCTGAATAGTGTATTAGCTTTTTTTTGGCTTATATTTCACAAACAAACATGGTTTCTTACCATGGAGTGCCAAATATTCTTTCCTGAACGTGTGGATGGCGTGACAAGGTGATGACTTGCCTTGCGTTTGGACGTTGGATGCTATTAGCTCGCTGATTAATTCTATGGAAGAAGTTAGCTAGGAAAGTAGGCCTCCTGTGGTAGAAGCTCTCACGAAGGCTGACCTCCAGCCTGCTGGCAGTTTGTCCAGCTGATTCGGCTGTTTCATTTTGGATGCCGCCGACGCATAAATTGCGTTCTCTTTCTCGAAACATTGCGATCAATGCTGAATACATTAGTAGTTGCTAGGCAATAAATTAAAGAATACCAACATTGTAGTATCATTACTACAACATATTTTCTAGAAGCCTGGTAATTATTAATATTTGATACCTCATAGCATCACTGCTGTCAAGGCTTACTGCCGCTTCGCTGAGGTCAATGGTGTTTCCATTTACCGACTCTTTCTCTAGGTGTGGGTTCAAATCAGATGTCGGTGATCGCTCCTGGTCTTGATTCGAGCCAAGCGTAGACCTTGGAGAGCTTTCTCTAGTAGTCCTCGAACCAGACAAATCCACACCTTTCAGTTGTGGTGGTAACGACATGGCGTGAGATAACCTTGTGTCTGATGAAAGTTAAAAGAGGATGTGAGCCGGACTCAACGTGGTAAATCATCAGTATTTATACTATCTAGCCCGGGGGTAGGGGTATCGAGGCTATGCCCGCTTTTAATAAACCCTCGACTAGAGCTGAATAGAACTCCTCCCTCCTGGCGCCACATACACACTTCAGTTGACTCAGTATGGGTAAGACTTCCTTGAATGACTTATGTTTTCAATCCAATTTAGCTACACAAGTATCTAATATAAAACTTGTGACCTTTGAAATATAACAACTCTGTTGTGGTACGAAGTGAGAACCGAGATGATAGAAAAGTGTTGGCTTCCTTCCACATTTCCTAGCTAGACTCAATGACTGCTGTTCCTCAACAACTGTGTCCCATTTACCTAGGACATGTAGTATCGGTGTTTGGATCTGCGGTTGGTAGAATGCTGAATACTTGGGGTGTTCGAGGCTGAACCCGGAGTAGCATACTGCAAATTTCAATGGCGGCTGGAGCACGTTGTGCTTGCCATCAGACTTTTCTTCTTGCAGAAAGCTATTTGGATAAGGCATTCCATTTTTAGTTTCCCACTTTTCAAACGCCTGCTTTCTTCCTTCTTCGAGGAGCGAGGCGACTAGTACAGCAATACAGGCACCTGAGCTGAAGCCTATAACTCCATCGAAAGGCCCATCTTGTCGTATTATTTCTGCAATTGAATCCAAGGCGTCATCTAAGTCGGAAATTGTTTTGTTTTCGTCGAAGAATTTGTTTCCCCCCGAACTATAATCCATACACCAAGTCCACATATCAAGTTGTCCTCCTGTTGGTGACTTTTCAGGTAAATCCGGCTCTACAAGTCTGCTTGGAGCAGTAGGAAAACAGAACCGAACTGCGCATATCTTGGTATGATTCGTAAATTCGTCCTGTAGCGCATGTTGGAGTCGAGACGTCTTTATGTCTAGAAGCGGTCCAGATTGCCCGTAGCCTAAAAGTTGAGGTTATTCTGTGCCCGACCAGAATATTTCTGATTGGAGCAATTACCATGAATCATGAGAACTTTTAAAGGGATAGGTTTCTCCATATTAAACCTTTAAAGCAGCTACTTCAGAAGGTAGAACTCTAGATAAAACGATTCTTATATAATTTAGGACACCAGAAAGTAAAATTTTCTGGGCTGTACTGAGAGTAATTCCGTGCTCGTACTTAAATATCGTCAAGGGTGAATTCATAATCACTCCAGCTCAAGGCAGCCATTATTGGGTGGCGTTCATTGGTATCATCGGATCATTCGGATCATCATCGGATTATCACCATCAAGATCTTGAGGGCATCTAATTGAAGCGAGCCGCGAAAGTCGAAATCACATCACTGGTTATATGTTAGGGCCAATCTTTAGATTCCATGCCTTCATTTTTATTTGAATATACAAATTATGAGCATCAAAAATATGCTTGACAATGCTGCAGTTTCGATTTTCGGATATTGTTGTCTGAGGCTAAAATGAAGGGCGTGGATCTCATCTGATGTGGATCTCAATATTGAGGGGTATCATTAGTATCATTCGGATCTCAATATTGAGGGGGATCATCGGATCATTGGGGTCATTGTTTGAGGCCACCAATCGTCAACTCAAAAACATGTTGTTTATTGCGCATGGCTGGAGGCCTACGACTTCTATAAATACTACTACGCCACGCTGTATTGCTTTCTTGTCTTTTTTCCTAACTCTTTATTTACCGCCACTATGGGAGAAAGTACAAAGACAGCAGGGACGACTAGATGGTTATATCCTATTGCAGAGCATCGTCCTATTGCAGAGAGTTATCCTACTGCAGATTGTAGTCCTTTTGCGGAGAGTCGTCCTATTGCGGAGAGCCATCCTATTGCAGAGAGTGGTCCTATTGCAGAGAGTCGTCCCATTGCAGAGAGTCGATCCACTCGCCTACTATCTTTAAAACAGCCATTTACATCCCGTACCAAGAAAGAATTCTGGTCGGCAGGAGAGACGGAGATTCCATCATTTTCTTGCAATCCGTGGCTCTTTTACGAGCCGTTTTTGACTCTCAGCTCAGGAAGGAGGCTGGTCATCTCCAGTGATAGAACGGCAGTGCGAGAGATTAAGAGCTTCAACACTACACCTCCACACGAATATCCATATTTCGCAACCCAGCATAAAAACTTTGTCAATGTCTATGAGACATACTCGTTTGAAGGAGAAGCCTCTGCTATTATTGAGTATGTAGGGCTTTCCGTCGAAGACCTATTGCAAAAATCCATTTGTTTCTCGGAGCCTGAGATAGCATATATTATCAGCCAAGTAAGTCGAGCACTGTCTTCCTCAAATCCTACTGACATAGTAGGTCTTGGCCGGCATAAGATATAATTGGTCAAGGAAGCTCGATCATGTTTGTTTATCCACAGGAAATATTATGTTTTCCATAAACGGCGAGATCAAGCTTGGTAGGCTTCTCAAACCAATGCAAGTATATTTAGTTCATTGACTAAATACTTACAGTCCAGGCCAAAGACCACACTTCGACAGGCATGAATTCTTTGAGGGTTCTCATGTTAGAAATGATGCGCGAGACGGTTGAGACTTTGAATTCTAGAGTAGGAGATTGGTCCGCTGAGGCAATCAGTTTTGTAGAGGCTATTTCTTGGGCCTCTCCTTATGAACTCTCCGATGTTAGTTTCGTAATCTATGCTTCTAATTCCTGCTAATTCTGATTAGCATATCTTCATCGCCCGCTGTTCGACCAGCGCAAAGATTCTAGCACCTCTTTGTATCCTGTCCCGTCTTGATATGTCTGAGGTGAAATTCGATAAAGAGTTTCAATGGAGAAGGTCTAGCATATGCGAACAATGAGCTTGACCGGTGTATTTTGTTTTCTCAAGGTCAATGGAACGTTTTGGATTTGTTTCTGCAAGTCTTCCCTATAGTTATAGATGCGTAAATCATGAAATTTATTCAAGTTTAAACTGTTCTATTGCACGTGAAATGAGACATTTGCGGGACAGGATGGAAACTTGCAACGACTAATTGCTATGTATGATTCAACATCGCGTCGGACAATAAAGCAGACTGAAACACAGGTCGTATCTTTGCGAATTATCTGCAAGTTGGAGCGTATCCAAGTTCAAAGCATCACCCCAGTCTGGGTTATGGGAAGTAAGTTAGTCTATAGGTTACGTGATGGGACGAACTAGGTACGACTATCATCGCAGAAATGAATGTGCATCCGGCGGTTCTTCCAGAGAATTGTGCGTATGGCATGACTCCAGCTCAAGGCGGCCATTATTGGGTGGTAGTTCATTGGTATCATCGGATTATCGTATTATTATTGGAGGGCCATCAGCATCAAGATGTTGACGCTAGCCGCGTATGTCGAAAGTATTGGTTATATATAGGGACAATCTTCAGTTCCATTCCTTCATCTTTATCTTTACTTAAATATACAAGTTATGGGCGTCAATGATATGCTTGACAATGCTGCAGGCAAGGCACATAAGAATCATGGCGAATCGCTACGCACCTTTCTGGCATCTCTCACAACCTCTGGAGCAATCTTTGGGTTTGGTATAACCGCTTACATACTACTTCGACTTAAATTTCCAGACTACTAGTACGTGGTCGTCCCATTTAGCAAGGAACCAGGTACTAATTAATAGCTACGAGCGAGCGCATAGAGTCTTTAATTCGAAATGGAAACCACGCCCGATGTCTCTGCAAATGCTTCTTTCGCCAGTACCAGATCCCCATGTAAAACACGCATCTGGGTTTGAAAACTACCTCTTTGACCGCTATTTGCATACCGTAATGAGGGTTTTCATTACATTGGGCTTGATCATAATGCCCATCCTCATTCCATTAAACATCGCTCTTGGCAAGAACGAGTCTGGAGGTGTGAGGGGGTTAGATCTGCTAAGTATTTCGAACATTGGACTCTCGCACACAGACAAGTACTGGGCGCATCTTCTACTCGCAATATTAGTAGTTGTTTTGGTCTGCTATACCCTTCAACAGGAGCTCCGGGATTATTCTAGACTTCGAAGCATCTTTCAAGCATCGAAGAACATTGAAGAATCATCTCTCCTCATTGTTTCGAGATCAAAGGGGCAGCAGCTCTCTGTTGATGCAATTCAACAGCACTTCCACAGCATTCCTGGCGGCATCAGTAGTATACTTATAAACCGAGATTATAGCACCTTACATAGCAAGCAACTACAACGAGATGCGCTTTTAGGCAATCTAGAGGTTGCTGAGACTCGTCTTATACAAAAAGCAAATTGTCCAAAAAATCGTCTGTCGCTCTATCGCAAGAACGAAAGCTACCCCCAATCCTCACCGCTATGGATGAAATATCTTTATCGAAAGGATCGTCCGTCAACACGACTTCCAGCCTTTTCATGGTTGCCTTCACTGCCGTTTATTGGGACCAAGGTCGATGCAATCTATCACTTCCGTACAGAAGTTGCTCGATATAATACTGAGATACAGCGGAGCCAACAGCATTTCGATGAGTTTCCTGAGGTGAATTCGGCCTTTGTTCGTTTCAACAAAGATCTCTCAGCGCCATCTATAACTCTCGCGATCAAAGCGCAAGCTCCTCCGTCCTGGACGCTTAAACAAGGGACAACTGCAGGAGATATAATATGGTCAAATGTCTCGATCAGCTGGTGGCAAAAAATTATTCAGACAGCTTTTGTGTACTCTCTTGCCGCTGCGCTTACGCTGGGCTTCGCACTTCCAGTAGCAATTACAGGCTCACTTTCTCAGATTGGATACCTAACTTATGTTGTACCTTGGCTGAGACGGCTGGAATCGCTCCCAAGTTGGGCCCTAGCGACCATTCAAGGAGTCTTACCCCTTGCAATACTATCTCTCATCACTGCTATGGTTCCAAGCGTGCTACGTCTTCTTGCAAATATGCAAGGACTACATTCTCGTCAGAGGGTAGAGAACTACGTTCAGATCTACTACTTCTCTTTCCTTTTTGTGCAGGTATTCCTTACCGTCTCGTTGTCGGCTGGTATCACCACAATCATCGGACAGTTGCCAGATACAGTTGAAGCAATACCGACGCTGCTTGCCCAGAATTTGCCCAAGGCGTCCAATTATTTCTTCTCGTATATTATGGTTCACGCTTTCACGACCTTCGCCTTCACTCTTATGCAGGTTACCGGACTTATGAGCATGTTTGTTCTCTCTCCTTTGTTTGACAAATCTCCAAGGCAAAAGTGGATGAGAAGACAGAGCCTAGGACTTCAAAAATGGGGTACCTTTGTCCCAGTCTTCACAAATATGGCGTGCATAGGTATATTTTCTGTATTAGCTACTGCTGAGATAATACTAACTGCATAGGACTTATATATTCGGTCATCGCTCCTCTTATTCTAGTCTTCAGCATGATTTACTTTGGGGCGCTTTGGGTTCTATACCGGTTCTACCCCCCAAAGCTCTCTGATTTGGAGCTCGGTGCCTCCGGCCTGTTTTACCCAACAGCAATTCGTCAGCTAATGACAGGCATATACTTTATGGAGTTATGCCTTGCTGGGCTATTCTTTCTCGTCCGCGATGCTGACGGCAATGCCACATGCACCACACAAGCGATAATTATGATCGTTACTATGGCCTTTACTGCACTGTTTCATTTTTCGTTAGATCATAAAAGTGGATTACATTGGCTATCCTCGCGACCCATTTTCAAGCAGCTGACGGCTCAAACTGGAGGTAAAGGCAAGGATATGCGCATTGCAACAAAGATATTTCAAAGTCCTTGTCAAGACGAAACTCTTACTTCTGATCCTCCAGTCCTATGGATTCCAAGGGACGAGCTCGGAGTCGCGGAAGATGAGATCGCTCATACGAGAGAAACTTATAACAGCATTGGGATCAGCTGCGACGGCGCATCTCTCAATGCACAAGGCAAACTGATATTGGGGGGCCAGCCTCCCGATTGGCGTCTAAAGTGAGGTGGTTGGGCTTTACAGCATGTTCACAGGGATTCTGGAGTCGGTATCTCTATACGTAACGCAAAGTATAGGCATACCAATAGTGTTTAGAGACTCCTGAGAATAAACTAGTACTTTGCCCGAACACTTCCATATGGGGTACCTTCGAAAAGCAGTTCGAAAAATATTGACGCAACGCCGAGAACCTCATACATGTAACTCACATGAGTGCTTGCTATCGTCAGGTCTATTGTCGTCGTTGCAGCACAATAGTTCGTCTCGCAAGAGAAGGATCCTATATCTACAACACGGTAAAACGGCTGAGATATCTTCTTGCCATCCAGTAATTCCATGCCCTAGACTTTGTCAGCTCTTAAATTTTAGTATGGCCTAGATTACCTTTGACACAACAGAATAGGGTCATCGTCAACATGGATGACCAAGCTTGTTCAGAGGCTCTCGCAGGGCTTAATGCCTATTATAAGGTGTTATTATCCTATCTTATGGAAGTATTAATCATAACGTGCGGAAGGTGGCTATGAAAACCTTCGTCGACAAGGTATGCCGTCAGGTCATCGAACGCCATATAGTCTCTGACATGCCAGACTTATTTTCTCCAATGGTTGTAATGGAGCTCTCGGATCAGGACTTAGTCCGGATTGCAGCAGAGCCGCCGCAACAAAAAGAAAAGCGAGCTGCACTTTCTGAACTGACTCAAAGTCTTAGAGATAGTCTGATGCATCTCCATATCTAAAGGTTAGTTGGGTTGGTAGTCTATTCTTATGCGTTATATAAGTTATTTTTACTTAAGTTAGCTTTTTGCTCAGTCTCAGTCTCTGAAGTTGGTTACCAAACTTCCTCTGGTCTAGTAGAAGAGACAAAATAGCAGAAAACTATTATCCATTGCCGCCACAATAAGAGTCACAGGCACACAGAGGATAACACAAAAGAATGACACCTATGCGTCTACTGAGAAATTCGTATCCAATATGATTACATTCCATGACCAGCGCCTCCTGAACAACCCGACTACCGTACCCAGATGATCCAAGGATACTACTCCGGGCTCTCTCAAACACTATATATAGGGCGCAATGGTACTATTTTGCTATAATCATGCAATAAAATTCGTACCAATGTACTGTGTACCAGGGCCATTTATCTGGTTCCCCCCCACCGAAATGTACTGATTGCTATTGCCGGTGGTGATGTTTTGGTGCCCACTACGAGGGCCACTGCCAAAGTGTGTAAATGTTTGCCTCCGTAGATTATCGGTATTTAAGAAAGACTCCGACTCCATTTGTGTTACTTCCTTAATAGCTTTTGCCAGCGCTTCTTTATTTCTGGATGTTGTTGTCTCTGGGAACTTCGCTACTATACCTTTTAGGTTGTCTAAAAACCATTTTATAACCTGAATGCTCTTATCCTGCTGCGAGTAACAATCTTCTGGTACAAACAAGTCGTAGAGATCCATAGCTTTGTATTTCCATTTCTTAATAGTAAGCGCTAAATCAGTTTTGGTGGTCTCGTTTGCTCTTTCAATATATGTCTCGGTGTTTTCGAAAATTTTCGAGATGAGATAAAGTTGTCTGTTTAACATCTTGAAATATCTTGGGATATTTGACTTGTCATTAATGACAGCAATGACGGCGTTGATTTTAGATATAGTCCTATCTATGTCCTTAAAAATACTTGGTTCGCCATCGTCTGACATATTTGGTGTATCAGGAGTATCAGAGCTAACAAGTCAGCAAAACTTACTGCAAATTTCAAAGGCTTTCTTACCAAGCTGTAGACAGGGAAAGAGAGTCCATTTCGATATTAGAAAGACTTAAAAAGGCCTCAAAAATACTTGCTTCGCCGTCGTCTGACATATTTGGTGTATCCGGAGTATCGGAGCTAACAAGTCAGTAAAACATACTGCAAATTTCAAAGGCTTTCTTACCAAGCTGTGGATGGGGAAGGGGAGTCCATTTCGATATTAGAAAGGCTTGAAGGCGGAAGTATTGTCTGTATCGTAATGCACGTCAAAGAAAGTATCAAGTGAGGCAGGAATTTGCAGGGCCATTGTTGTCAGCTCCAATAAGGAAGGAAGACGGAGGAACAGTTTTAGAGAGGAAGGGCAGGGCCTTCTTATAGGGGTTTTCTATAGATAGCGAACTAAGTTGGCAATTAGCTCTTCGCAATTACGCAGCATCAAGGCAGTTTAGCGTATCTGAGGATATTCCAGGGGCAATTGAACCAATGAGCTGTAGAACCCCTTGACGTTGCCACTCGAGGCCCTTGTAAATGAGCAGCAGCTGCGACTTCCGCTCAGCAAAGTGATGAGGAGCGCGGCTTCTATTGGCTTTTCACACGTTAGTCTATGACTGGGCAATAGCTGAGACCATATCCAGGGAGCCTCGCGAGACGCATAGGCACAATTGCCTTCGCCATCTTAGTGGATAGCAGCTGAGATGGATGACTGCGTCAGCTGTTAAAATATGCTGCGCCAGAATCAGCCCTTGGTAAAGCTAATGTAGAATCTGTGGCCAATAAGAGATTGTTCAAAACGCCCTCTGAGGCTATTCTCAAAGCAAATTAGTTAGCTTCGCAGGTTGCAGCGCGAACCTGTACAGCAGTCTTGTATCACAGATGCATTTTGTAGTAGAAGACTAACCCCCTTAATCAAGTTCGATGTTCGTTTGCACAAGAGGATCGTAGTACAGATACAATATTGGGAAATATGAAGAGTATAAACAGCATCGCGAACAGTTTCAAAGTCCTTCCCGCTGTCATACTAAACCGCTCCGATTATCGCCACAGTCGTAGACGCAAGTGGTCTGTTGCAGTTTGCCTTTTTGACAAGGGTTTTTGACAACAAACTTGGCCAGGCCGTCTTGCTCAACAACATTCTTAAGCGCGTTGTTTGAAGCCAGATCACTGACGAGATTCTTGCCTTCCTCTGGTCTAGTTAATACTATTCCGGCTCGGGGCAGATACTCTTTACCAGTGCTTGCACCAGATGGAAACCATATATCCATAATAGCTAGACGTATCAATGCATCACCTACTAACGCAAGTGAAGGACTGATTTCATTAATCTCTACGCGGATCACTTTGTCAGTGACCAAGGCATCAATATGCAACTTGATTAGAATGCATTAAGAAGTCTATCTCGGTCAAAACTACATACATGGATTGCTTCCCAGCTTTAGACAAGTTGCGGCTTGGGTAATCTTCTGTGAGTCCTCAGATGCCTTTAATGCCCGTTCTTGAAGTATGCGCGATGTTATCTGCAGAAACTCCCGTGCTTCTTTAGTCCGCGTCACTTCTGCTTCGCGAAGAGCTTTTATGTCAGTTAACAGTTCCGAATTCTCTACTTTAATTCCTATCATCTCAATCTCTAGAGCCTCTCTTATAGCCACTTCTGCATTAAATTTCTCACGCCATTCTTTAGCGCTAAGTTGAAAGGTAATTGCATCGCTGAAATGATGTTCTCTACTCTTCTCTGGCGCATCAAAAGCTGTAATTGTTGTAACGAGTCGCGTTTCTGGTTCATAGTCTGCAGCGCCTTTTCCGAGCACAGCCTTAAAATGAACTCCAACCCCGTTGCACAGGTCGATATAGGCCCCAGTCGAGTGCTTGCTTAGTTGTCTATTGAACAACGCAGCCTTTCCAGCTGTTGAAATGCTCCATTGATACAGGTCCTCGGGTTTTGTTATGAGCTTGACATCGATGGGGAGTATTGCAAGCCCAAGTTGGGAGTCTGGTCACATAACACAATTAGATATGGCTTGCTATATACCGAGTACACTCACGAATGTGATTGGCTAACTTCTCCCTACACTCTGTTCGCCATTTGGCCCTTTCCTGGTTGCTGGTTCGAGGGCAGTTCATTTTGATCACATATTTCACCTGCCGCCATAGCGCCATGTTATATTTACGTGGTCGTGGTGGTTTACGTACGCCTGGTGGCACTTTGCAGCAGAAAATTGAGGTGTGGTCAACAACTGGTATCATCGGGTGGTGACCAGCAGATTCCTGCTCTTTAAAATCTACAAGACACCTGAGATGCGCGTGAGCGCTGCCATCTCGTCAATAATTCATACTGTAAAGCGTTTCGATTTTATAAGTAGGCAATCTTTGCCATGGGATATTTATGTGTTCGTGATGGTACTTTGGAGCAATAAATTGAATTCACCATAGTTAACAGTAACTTCTATAAGCGATAGCTAGCGATCTCCGCACAAAAGAAACATATAAACGGAACCCAAGAAACCGTGGCCATTCAAGAATTGAGCAAGCACAGTGAATTGCACACTATAGCCGTCTAAGAACTCTGCCTCCACCCACTATCTCATGTCTCGACAGACCCGTTATAATACATCGAGTAGGTACACTCACGATGTGATAGTAGCATGCTTGCCAGACGTTAGTAACAACTTCGATAGACTGGAAAGATTACGAACCGGCGATGAGCCATGGTACTTGCTGTGGCCTTGGGAGTAAGCCGAGCTTGAAGACGTAGGCGTTCCATTTCCTTTTCTAGTGACTCCAAATCACTGGTAGAAGTGCCAGAGATGTTGCCGTTGCGAGGATCCTGAAGAATAATAGGTCCGGAAGATGTGCATCTGAGGTAGCGGAGACGCTGCTTCTCGTTGCGAAAGGTTAACATTTCAACGCCTTCGAATGTTATTCGGTCGGCAGTTGTTTTTGCTGATGGTATCGGAGGTAGTATGAAGAAGTGAAGAAGTCTCGCTGGGGAACTGGTGGCCTTTTATAATGTTAATGGACCCTTGCACAGTGCTAACCCTTTGTAGATGTCTGAGAAGCATTCTGCCTTGGATGACAACCCATGTTCTCTCTTAAACTGTATGTCCAGGAAAGAAAAGCGACGATGATGAGCAAAAGGTACAAGACTCGAGGGCAAGGCTTTAAACTATGTGTGGCTCCAAAGTCCAGCTCATTGCAGCTCATCATATTTTCTCTTAACAGAAGTTCCAGTGGAAAGCTGCGAGCAGCCGTCGCCAAACATCAGCCGCCATCCCTCATTCCCCCAGAGAAGACAGTCGCAATCAGCCGCTCGGCATAGCGTGGACTGTGGCACACCCAGCATACGGCAAAGCATGCTTGCCGACAGTAAAGTCTTGCTATATAGGCGGTTCAACTCAGGATTTCCAAGAATTCCAACGTCATGAAAGCCAATAGAACGAATTGATTTCTTGTTGGTCTCGAAAAAATCCTTGATGACCTTTTCAGGAGCCACTACTCCACACAGGTCAAGCTGATGCAGATCAAATGCGCAGTGAGACAGCACCTCCAGAACACGTTCGGAGACCTCACACAAGCGCAGGACATTGACGTTCTTCAGCAGCTGTCTTAGAGACTCCGATAGAGGGCCTTGATTAGGTTCTTCCCATGAATTATAGAATGGAAGCTCGAAGTGCAACAAGCTAATGGTATGAATGGCAACGCCTGCGCTTCTGGCACGCTGAATGGCGCTCGAAACGACTTGTAGATGGTGTTTGTAAAACTCATTTTTTACGACCATGTCTGGGGTCAACAGCCAGCCGTCATCTTCCAGCACCTCAGAGAAGGACAATCTCACCTCCTGCAACAAAGGAAGTGCACAGAAAACAGATGATAGAATCAGGTCAGCACCCTCGTCGACGATGCTACACTGCTCACTACAAATGCCATGGGCGGTTTCGTATATATCCATGTATGAAAGGTCGTCTAATTTATGCCCCGCTTCGTACATGTCGTTCGCTCTATCCACGTAGCTGTCGGGGGTTAGGATATCGGATCTAAAACGGCTAAAATCTAGTATTTCTACTCGATTTTACGAGTAGTATCAGCGTAAACTCAGCGAGAGACTGGAGATACGTACCAGGGTTCAGCAGTTCTGTGATTCCGTAGGTAAAGGAGGCAATATAGCCACAAACATTTGACTTCAAGAGGTCGTTGAGTCCTTCAACCCCGGCCTGAGAGAACTCAAACTTCACGTGACGAAAGAGGGTCGACAGACAGGCTTGTCTGAGCCGTTTGCTGGCGCGGGAAAGATCTTTGATCTCCCAGACTGGAAGGTGGTCGACAACGGCGAGGAGAATCTCCGTCGGGAGCGTCTCAAGGCGCGTTAATTCGGGAGTGTCAATGGTCATTATGGAAACGTTGGAGGGCTGCGAATAGATTGATTGCGGGTAAGGCAGATGAGGCTGGAGGAAAAGAAGGGGAGTCGAGGGCAATTTATAATGGCGAGGATACCGCTGGGGAAGTGAGCTCCAAGGTTTCGCAGTTGTCAGTAATTTGATACTCAAGGACGGTCAGGTGTATCAAGGTTTTTAAGGACGAGGGACGATAACGGTGCCACAGAACATTTACGTGGTCGTATTGGTTTACTTACGCGCGGTGGCACCTTGCAGCAGAAAATTGATGGCATCACCGGATGATGGCCAGCAGATTGCTCCCCTTTCAAATTGTGAGCCATTATTTCCGTCAACTTATTACCACTCTCAGTTACGGGCATAGATGGCAACCGGGACGTGAAATTAGAGCCACAGTTGAATCCGCATCTGAGACGTAATCTTAGTTTCAGAGCGACGACGATTTACACCACGCCAACGTCGTCAATGGCTCTCCTCACAACTCGTCAGCCACAATTGGTAACCGCACCCGCAATTTGTTGCCCTTTGCTCACGTGATCTTAACAGTTTTTGTTTCACCCACGGAATGTACTAGTGCCGAATCTGCAATAGTGTGCTTATGACTAATACCGGAAAAGTTTCGTGGAGCCACTCTCGTCCAAGAAGTCAGCCACAATTAGCCCACCGCAACCGCAACCGCAATTTGAGCCACAGTTTAAATCGCAACGTAAACACGACAATAGTATTATTTATCTTATCGCGTATGTCCCGCCTTTTCCCCCTCCACTTGCTCATCCCAATACTTTGCCTTTATCACATGCCTAGCTTGGCAGCCACCCACCTGGCAGTTCGAGCTCCGCTAGTCTTCGTGAACACTTCCAGTGCAAAGTTAAAGTAGGTCTCAGCCACTACGCCTGGATGCAGGTCCAATACAGTGAAATGAACATTTAGGTACAGAAGCCATGGCGTTGTGATGGCACGTACAAACTAGTCTTTCGTGTGGTGGTGAAAGAGCAACGAAGTGGATTTCATACTCAGGTCGCAGACTAAACGTTTATAGTCCCCATCGAACCCAATAGTCTGCCCAAAGCTTTCAATTTTATTGGCTTCGTAAGGAGTAGATCCATTCCACTGCCAATCGCTTCCTGATGGGCTTGACTCAAGCGCCGGATGCCGCTTCACAAACCCTGAAGCCATTGTATGATCCGCAATATCTGATGGTGCGGCTACAGTCATAAAATAAGGGCCGAGATACGGTGCAAGCTTTAGGATCCTTAGTGTGAAGAGGTCATGAAAGATTATATTTTGTATCTTATACGACTATTTCTGTCCAAGCGACTATTATAATATTTTTTGCCCAGCCCGGTAAGCAAGATAAGACAAAGAAACATTCCAGGCATCACAATCCTCCATTGATCATTATTGCACTAACCATCCAAATGATTACTCTTCAGTCACCTGCTTATTACCGCCATTCATCATCCACTGAGCTGATATTGAAGTGAGGGTCCCGCTCCTGCTATGCGTGCCAATCTTCACATTCCTGTCATTCCTCTCTTTTCTCTTTTCCTCAGCCGCCTTTCTTAGATCTTCCTTCATCTCCTTCTCTTCCTCCTGTCCCCTGACTACCAATCTGGACCACTCAGGCAGACCGATGCCATGGTGAATGAATAATACCTCTATCGCAGGTTGTTGTTGCTCCTCATTGTGCCAGCTGCCGGGAAGTTTGGGAGGGTTTTCGGCTGCTTTTATGTATTTATGAGCAGTAATTCGCGGGAATAGCGTATACATGCGTTCCCGAGTAGACGATGGGATGCCGACACCCACCTCGCCGTCATCACCAAGTAGAGGTTCAAAAAGATCTGAACGCCATTTGGCATGATCCGCACGGTTGAGTTTAGACTCGATGATAAAGTGCGCCTCGTCGGCTTCCGCAGAAGCCCACACGGAAATTGCAAACTGAGCAAGGCGCAGGAGCTCCTCTTCGAACTGATCGAGTTCTGACATATTCAACAGCGGTGAGAGAACTTTGACTACATCGCGAACAACTTCGTCCGCTCGACAACTAGCACGTTGTGCAGAAGAAGTTTCTCTATTCTCCATATAGATATTTGGCGTTGAAGCAGCAGACATGGAATGAAGAGCGCGCACAGCCAAGGCTTTCCAGGCAGTTGCGGCTCTCCGGCTACCGTTTGAATTGTGGCTTGGTTTTTCGATCTCTTTTGATATTTCGCCCAGCAGCGTGGCAAGCTTCGGTTGCGAGAAAGTTTTTTCGGAGGAAAAAGGCAACCACACTGTTTTCTGAAGTGCAAAAGATATGACACGCTGACCATAGGCAATGCGGAGAAGCTGGGACTCCTCACTGTTGGATATTGGAATAGAAACAAAAGCGTCGCCAGTTTCTGCCAAGTTTCTCTGGATGGTTTCTTGATCCTGGAAGTGTCAATGAGATATCACCCTTGATGCAAGATAGGCATACCTTGATATCCAGGTCCCGCCCAAAGTATCGAGAGGAAATATCCAATATGGTGTTGTGGATGTCCGAAAATTGCTCCTTGCTTATCAACTTTAGTACGGTACGACAAGCATTGTCAACAGCCCTCAGAACTTACTAGATTCCTTCCTTCTGGTTATGTAAAGCGAACTCGCTCTCCAAAAGTTGCAAAGTTGTCTTTACATTTTCATGGCTTTCTTTGAGAGACGCCTTGACTATTTCTAGATCGTCACATCTTCCTGTCGTTAGTTTCAGTTCGTTGAGAATCTCCTGATTCTGGATCCGAAGACTTTCGACCTCTTCTGATATGAGTTTGTGATCGGTTTCCAATTTTGCCAACTTGGCCTTATTGACCTCTTCTCTCTGTGCCATGTCTCGGTCAAGTAACTCCATGCGACCTTGGAGTATCTGGTCGGATTCCCTTTCAAGTTTACCTTTATATTCTGCCTCTTGGAGTAGGGCTCTTTTATCTGACATATTCTTCCCTTTCTTGAGTGCTTTACGTTCTTTCTCAAGAGCTTCCCTTTGCTTTGCCAAGCCTTCTTTCTCCAGTATGAAATCCTGCTCAGCAGCGTGTTTCTCTTGAATCAGGATTGCATTCATTCCCTTGTGGTCTCGAATTACCTCGTCTTTGTTTCTGCACTCTTCTTCTAGTTCAACGATTCTCTCTCGATTCTTGGGAATATCCTGAATCTCAGATTCATGTATTCTGAACTGCTCGCCCAGGTCGTGAATTGCCTTGTGGGCTGAGCGCATTTTCTCGATAGTTTGCCGAGCTTGCTCCGTGAACTGTCCAAGCGCGGGAGTTGTCTGTGCTTCCTGGTTGTTCCCTTTGTGACGGCGATTGCTTGAGGATTCGCCATTGCTTTGGGTGTAGCCATTACTTCTGGAGCTATCCTCATTCACATCCGCCTGTCCATGCTTATTCTTTGGTGACATTACGCCCGATGACCTCTAACGTTCCCGTTATTAATTACGTTCATCTCCTAGACAATAACAGAACTTTTGTGACTCAACTGACCGGTGTCAATCTGTTTAGTGTGTTCTCTTTTGAGCTATGGCGCTTACTCCTGGAGAAATGACGTTTCACAGATTCAAACCCTGATTCAATTGATGAAACTTCTCGATCTTTACGTATGGAGAACCTGTGATTTGGCATCCGCGGTGACATGAGTCGGTAGATAATATTATGCAGGATAGAAATGTATTTGGTCTATAAACGGTCCCATACGCTTCCATATACTAAATATCGGCGGACTGTCTGTTGGTATGGTGAAATTCGGCTTATTGTATCCCACATACAAGACTACATAATCCTTGACCCGAATACTCTCTTTTCTCTCTCGCATATCACCAAAATCGTTTTAGGAGCATCAAGCGACAACATTCAGACAAGGCTTACAACCATCTTGTATGTTCCTGTTTATTATTGGCCATGATCGCAATCCCAAAGAACCCATCTGCATTGCATTATGGTGTTTGTATGCAATGATGAAGAGATGAAAGATAACGAATACACCCAGAAGTGTCAATTCATACTGGATAATAATGCATACACAGCGGCACATGTTGCATGGACAAATAGCTGGCGCATTCGACGACAATGACATGCAGTAGGCTCTATCCGATTGTCGAGTCATTGCGCTAGAGAGTTCATGCATGACCCAACACTGCCGGTGATCCCGTGACGCTCGTCAATTGGAAAGGGCGCGTATATTACACGAGTAAGCTACCGTGTATGAGGTGTCAATCAGATGAGGCTTGCGATTGTTGCGAACTTACACACTCTTCTATCATGCTCGAAGCGGTAACATTAGCGGTGCTAACCGGTGAGGCAAATCGGTTTAGTTGATGCAGTAAAGCAGACACTCTGCAGGTGTCTAGCACCACTATTGAGCTTTCTTCCTCACGTTCGCCGACACACAGTGAACGAAGGCGCCAGCATGTAGACCAACGTGTCCCAACATGACTGGTAAGATTGGATAACCAACATCTCAAGGGTATGGTTGCACTTGTAACCCCAGTGTGAATGTGGGTTGGCGCAAAGGGCGAGATTGATTGGGTGATGGCCTCTGGGTCATTTCATAGGTCTACGTTGGCTGGTGATTGTCGCCTAGAATATGAGCTCCCTTCTCCGTCGTGCAGCATTGGTCCCTACGCAGCGGGCGGAAGGAGACTTGTTGTCAGAGAAAGCGCAAGATCCAAACTTCACCGAGAAATGATGCGGCCTTGCTAGCAGCATTCAGTTTCAGATGCCAATGTCGCCTTGACACGGTTGGGGAAGCAGACTGGTGGAGATTCGTGTGTCTGTTTCAGAGCGCCACTCAAGATCCGTCAATCGCGGCCCCGTGAAAGGCCAGGCTGATGATTATGGTGCGGCCTAAGTTAGAGGCCGCTCATGCCTATTTCGGTCTTGCATGCTACTAGACAGCCTCATTGATGTGGGCGAATATGGGAGTACAAGATGCTGTTTCAGCGCCATCCGAGCCGGTGAACTGCAAATCAGCTCAAGTGGTCTCATTGCTCCACTCGCGGAGGCGGCCACCATTCTTCAGGGTTATATTACTACCAACGGTGAAGCGACACGACAAACATGGCTCTATATTGCCAATCTTGGGCCAAAACTCAGCACCCGACATGCAGTATCATCCCTGGATGACCCAAAGTGAGACAGAGACAATTGCATCTAACTCAGGAGGCTCACTGTGATTTGAAAATTCTCAGATAATTAGTTCTCCCCCAAGGTTTACCAGTTGGCCATATCGTCATATCGTGCCAGCAAAATGGCTCTGAAATCAGTCATGGAAGACCTGGATACACCTGACCGCATTCGATTACTTCGCATTATCGACCAGCTTCGGGATCTTGGAGTCAGCGAAGACATCTCACTTCCTCAGGTGAATAAAATTGGGCTCCTCTGTGCGTATTACTGCTGATATACACATAACAGCTTGTTGTCGTGGGGGACCAGTCAAGTGGCAAGTCGTCACTGCTCGAGGGACTGACGGACCTGAACTTTCCCATCGCAAGTGACCTCTGTACTCGTCATGCCACTCAAATCGTTCTTCACCGCAAACAGGAGACTTCAGTCAAGGTTTCTATTATACCTGGCCCTTCTGCAAATGGTAATGAAGCACACAAGCTCAAACTGGAGAGCTTTGCAAAGTTTCTTGGTGAAAAGTTCCGCGCCGAAGAGTTTAAGGCCATCTTAGATGAGGTGAGCATATTGAATGTGAAAAAATGTAGCTCACACATTCTAGGCTGCAGTTTACATGGGCCTCCCAGGGCCAAATAACGATATTGAGGACCTAGAGAAGCGCTTCTCGGACGACATTTTGAAGATTGAGCTGTCTGGCCCACATCACACCAATCTGAGCGTTGTAGATGTTCCGGGCCTATTTCATAGTAAGTAATGCTGAGAACAAACGTTGAATGTTATTGATTCTACGCAGATCCGACTAAGTATCAGACTGAGGAAGATAAGGCTATCATTCGAGGGTTAATTGAACGTTACATCACTGATCCGCGTACAATCATCATGTACATATTCCTCTCCTGGTACCAAAGTAATGGCTAACCTTTCCAGGGCCGTCTTAGATGCTCGGAACAACTTAGCCAACCAAGAGGTCTTTCGAATGGCGAGGGCTGCTGACCCTGCTGGAGTTCGAACAGTTGGGATCATTACAAAATGTGATGCGCTTCAGGAAGGTGACGAGCCAGGAGTGAGTCGCCTTCGCGTGTTTCAAATGTTTATCTGACTTTTAGTAGGCCCTCAAGATTGCACAGAACTCAGTCGAACGATTGCACCATGGATGGTTCGCAGTCAAGAATCGGTCCACAAAGGAGATCCAGGAAGGTGTCACAATGGAACAGCGCCATATCAACGAGAAGAAGTTCTTCGATACCGCGCCTTTCAACCAATTGTCAAAAGATCGGGTGGGGATTCCCGCCCTGAAAAAGTTTCTGGGGAAGCTCTTATATACTCACATTCGCGGCGAGTTCCCCGGGCTCGTTCAAGAAATTCGAAAGCTCGTCCATACATGCCGCGATGAGCTCGACGCACTAGGGCCTTCCCGACAGACATTTATGGAGCAGCGGCAGTTCGTGACCCGGCTGGTAGCCACATATCAGAGAACAGCAATTGACAGCCTATCCGGTCATTACGACTCTGACCTAGAGCCCGAGCATCATCTCAAGCTCAGAATGCATATCCAAAATGCCAACGAGTCTTTTGGTAGATTGATAGAGACATGCGGACATACTAGGCCATTTAATATGGTCGATGGTACCGTCGACATGTCTTTTGGCACTGTTCCGTTCGAAAAGCATACGAGGAACAAGAACATTGACAATTGGATTCTCGAACAATATCGACAGTCACGTGGAGCGGAGTTGCCTGGAACCGTCAACCCAGGCGTCCTCGAGAGTTTGTTCCGGCAGCAGTCCGCACGTTGGGGACCTCTAGCAGAACAGCATATAGTCAAAGTTGAGGAGATCGTTCGCAATTTTAACCAGGCGGTCCTAGAAAGTCTCGTTCCGGAGGATGTCCTTCGTGCTAAAATTGAGGCGCGTAATCTTACCTTTTTCAACACTGCGCACGACGCTGCCATTATGCAACTTAGCCAGATCATAACTGATGAAAGAAGTGGTATCCTTCAAACAATCAACCACTATTTTGCGGATACGCTGGCGAATACACGTGAAGAGCGAGTCGTGAACCGGTTGAAGGGGCTCGGATTGGAGGATGGTCAGTACCAGACAATTGACCTAGCCGCTATCACGCGTGCTGCACATCTCAGTAATGAGGACCAGGCCGTGAACGACATTCACGATATACTCAAAGCGTACTACAAGGTTGCTTTGAAGCGCTACATGGACAACGTAGTTTTGCAAGTTGTTGAGAGGATCTATCTGGGTTCTAATGGTCCAGTGAGAGCAATTAGTCCCGAATATGTAGGGACGCTTTCGGATACAGAGTTGGCTGACATCGCGGCCGAGAGCTATGCTACTTCTAGTACCAGGACCGAGATTGGGTACAAGCTTGAGAGATTGAATAAAGCTTTAAATCTTGCGGAAACTCTTCCTATCTGATACTTTGTTATTTTAGTCATCAAGATTTTAGACCATGAGTCCTCGGCTGCCTTTAATGCTCTTTCTTGAAGTATGCGCGATGTTACCAGCAGAACCTCCATGGCGGTCACGCACTCAGGTTGTACGTGTCGTGGTGTCACTTCTTGGATTACTCTGGGTCGGTTTCTCGACTGGGATAAACTCGAACAGAAAATCCGTAACAGGATTGTCGCATCTAGAGACGTTGATCGACCACTCGACGAGAGGGTAGTGCGGAGGAGCGGCGGCAAGGATAGATAGCTACGGAGAGTCTGGAGCCAGTGGTTTGCGTCAGCGTTTTGTGGCTCAATTATTAATGATTGTGTCAGGTGATAAGAACAGAATCATATTGTTGCACGGAACTTAAAGGAGGGTTGGAAATTTTGTAAAAACATGTACATACGCCATGTACATACGCTATGCTAGGATCTCCATATCCTGAGTTATTAACTCCTTCATTTTCATTATTTGGCTGCTGCGGTGACATTGTCGTAGCAGAGGACGCAGCGGATGAAATGTAAGAATGGATTCGGCACAGGCTGTGGGCGAGCTGCGATAGGCTTTGGTGATAAGTAGCAACCACTGGAGGAGACGGATGTAACACCAAATAAATAACTCGAGTGAGCATGAAGGAAAATGGGGAGGAAAGGTTGTATCTTATGTTTTTCATGGTGTGGACGGGAGGCAGGGAGCTTGTGCCAACGAGACGGGAGCATGCATATGATTTGAATTGATTGTCATGTCTTGAGAGTTCAGTAGCAAACAGACCGGATGGTGGCAGGCTTTGTTGCTTCTGATGTTAGTAGGTTGCTTCCGTCAATAAGGACACCACAACCGTGGATGATAGAGCCTCTACACTGGTTCTACAAGTGCTAAACGGCGATTAGATATGGCAATGGTGTGACAGGTGATCACGTGGCCAATTTAAATCGCACCTGTGATTTAACCAACTTATAGAATTCTATTCTATTGGCCCACGGCTTTTACTTTATATACTTTAGTAATTCAATTGATCTGTTCACTCTATATACTGTAGTTACCGTTTGAAGCCTTCTGTTTTGTTGCGCCAAAGTGAAGAGTTCCGGCCACCGGAGACACTATACAATTCGTGTGTGGTCCCCATATTCCGGTCCTCCCCCCAACAGAAAATCCAATCGTCGATGTTCTCGTTCTTTAAATGCATTATCGCGGAATTTGCCCCAAGGTTCGAGTGCCTCAAACAGTTGGCTCGCGAGCTCCGAATGTACTCTTTCCGATCAGGGACGGGGAAATCTTTAGAGGAACTTTCCGCGACACCGATATAATGTACGATGGGATGATCGAGGCATTTAACAAGGCAATTGCCAGCCTTGGGAAAGAGGATCAGGAAGAGCATTGTGAGGCGCATAGCTTGTTATAGAAGTTTGGGGAAGGCTGTATGATAGATATATTTATTGATATCATAGAAGTAAATGAACAATAGTCACCAAAAAGATCCGCGGCCGAGCGCAGATCTTGTCTCAAGCTTTCAGCGCTATGGCCTGGGCGTTGATAATTAAGAATAATGTCCAAGGAGTTAAATAGAGCACAAATGACTATAAATAACGGCACAGTTATCAAAAAAATCCTATTCATCTGATTCAGAGTCTCTGTCCTTCAACTCGTTGCAATAGCGTACTTGAAGCGATCCGATGCTCCTGTCTGAAAAAGCACGGATGAAAGCCCGATGTATCTCTTTCCACGACAAGC
>RCNJ01000232.1_pt1 | contig 35781 bp, 38 predicted proteins | sample 2041171 | NCBI WGS metagenome assembly RCNJ01 (sample SAMN09708213, study PRJNA481090) | feces metagenome | biome: feces | host: Pygoscelis adeliae | place: Antarctica: Rookery Lake | collected 2010-03-01 | reverse complement strand
TAGAATTGAGGAACAAACTATTCCAGGAAGAGATGGAGTAATTACTTATAGTGATGGAAGTTATGACGGTTCAGAAATCAAAGGTAAAGAAACATTTACAAATAAAGAAAAATTAGCAAATGAATTAGGAGAATTGGATAAAAGACATTTTCTACATCCCACATCATCGATTCAAATGCAACAAGAAAATGGACCAGCTTACATCTTCGAAAATGGAGAAGGGATCTATTTAGATGATATCTCTGGTGAAAGATTCATAGACGGGATGTCTTCACTTTGGAATGTTAATATAGGACATGGGCGAGAAGAACTAGGAGAAGCTGCTAAAGAACAAATGTCCAAGCTTGCTTTTAGCTCGGCATTCAGCACATATTCACATGAACCAGCGATTCGTTTAACAAAAAAACTAGCTGATTTAGCTCCGGGTGATTTAAATGTAAGTTTTTTAACCGTCTCATCCAATAGTTTTACTTGTTTAGAATAATTATTCCAAACTTTATAGTTATCTATTATTTCATTTAAGTTTTCCATAGTATTTATATTTTCAAATGTATGAAGAATAAAACCTATCCCTTCAGTTAATTGTGTTAATTGTTTCCAATCTCCTGATTCTGGTTTTTCATAAAAGTTATTAGCCAAACTATTTATTATAGGTACAGCTCCTTCTACATATTCATTTATAGTCAAAAGATTATTTATTATTATTTCTTTAGTAGTTAACATGATTGTCTCTACCTTTTTAATAGATTTGATATTATCCTCTAAAAAGATTTCAAATTCATCATATATATCTTCACCATCTATTCTCATATATGAAAAATTGTAATCAGTTTCTTCTAATGCTTGTTTTATATAATCAAATATTTCTTCTATTGACTCAATATTATTATCTAAATCGAATTCTTCTTCTAATATATAAAGTTTCATCGGTATCCTCCAATATTTCTTTTATTTTAATATACTTATTCATTTGGTGTAATAGAAACAGTTACTACAAATACTTTCTTTACACCATTTTTAAGCAATAATTTTGAAATCTCATCTACAGTAGATCCTGTAGTATATATATCATCTATTAATAAAACATTTTTATCTTTAAAAATATCTTTGTCCCTTAAATCAAACACTCCTGATATATTGCTTATTCTCTCACTTCTATTTAATTTATTTTGAACTTTAGTTTTTTTACTTCTTATTAAGTTTTTAGTATCAGTTATTATATTAAGTTTTCTGCCTACATATTTTGCAAGTAAAGCTGTTTGATTAAAGCCCCTCTTCTTTTCTCTATCTTTGTGAAGTGGAACCGAAACTATTAAATCCACATATTCTAAATCATGATTTATTATATGACTTGCTATAAGTTTTCCAAATAACTTATACATATGTTGTTTATCATTATATTTAAAATCATATATTAATCTTTTTATATCTCCTTCATATGAAAGTGGTGATGTTGACTTAGTAAAATAATGAGGATGTTTGATACATTCTCCACATCTTTTTATAGTTTCCAAGTTTTCATCTAATAAATCTAATTTTCTTCCACATATACTACAACTGCCATCTTTTATAAATACGAGTTTTTCTCTACAGATTGAACAAAGGTTGTCCTCTATATCCTTTCCATAGTCTTCACATATAAAGCAAATATGTCTTTCTGGAAATATAAGATTTAATATATTATTCAAAATATATGTCTCCCATCTATAAAATATATTCAGTTGCCCTTTCAAGTCTACTCTTAAGTCCTGAATATCTGTCTGTAATCTTATCATTACCTATCATATATCCAAGACATCTTTTATCACCCACTAAAACTACTATCTCTTTAGCTCTAGTTATAGCAGTATAAAGAAGATTTCTTGTAAGTAATATAGGTGGTCCCCAAAATAATGGTACTATTACTACTGGAAATTCACTTCCTTGACTCTTATGAATTGTAGTTGCATAGGCAAGAACTAATTCATCTAATTGTTTGAAAGCATATATGACTTGTCTTCCATCATCAAACATTACTACAATCTCATTTTCTTCATTATCAAGTTCTGTAATAAATCCAAAGTCACCATTGAATACACCTTCGCCTTTGTCTATTACTCTATCATTTTTTATAAGTTTCCATTTAGTATTATAGTTATTTCTTATTTGCATTACTTTATCGCCAGTTCTAAATGTAGTTTCACCTATTAACTTTTCTTCTTTCCATGGTGCTTTTGGGTTTAGATAATCTTGTAATCTCTTATTCAATATATTTACCCCAACATCACCTTTTCTACTACATGATAGTATTTGAATATCTTTTATTGGGTCATAATTATTCCATTTTGGTAATCTATCTCTAGTTACCTCTAATACTCTTTCAACAACATCTTTTGCATTGTTTTCTTCTAAAAAGAAGAAATCTTTACCTTTTGTATTTACAAACGGTGCTTCTCCATTATTTATCTTATGTGCATTTACTATTATCATGCTCTCTTGTGCTTGCCTAAATATTTCATTTAGCTCTACTACTTTTACTATTTCACTTTCTATTATATCTTTAAGAACATTTCCTGCACCTACTGATGGCAGTTGATCTATATCTCCTACAAGTATTAATCTTGTACCTGGCATTATTGCTTTTAATAAGTTATTCATCAGTATAATATCTACCATAGACATCTCATCTATTATTAATACATCTGTCTCAAGTGGCGATCCATCATCTTTTGAAAACATCATTCCTAATGTTTCATCTGCATATCCATATTCTAACATTCTGTGAATAGTCTTTGCTTCTTTTCCTGTAGCTTCACTCATTCTCTTTGCAGCTCTACCTGTTGGTGCTGCTAGTAGTATTTTAAGGTCTTGTTTTTCGAAGAGTTGAATGATTGAGTTTATTGTTGTAGTCTTTCCTGTTCCTGGTCCCCCAGTTATTATGAGTAAACCATTATCTACTGATTCTTTTATCGCTTGTTTTTGTTTATCTGCAAGTTCTATTTCGTTTTCTTCTTCAAGTTCCTCTATTTCCTTATCGACATCTAGTTCTAAGTCTTTCTTCTCACCTTTTGAAAGCTGTATTATTCTTTTGCTTACATTTGTCTCTGCATAATAGTTTGTCATACTATAAGCTGCTGTGTGGTCACCTATATTCTCTAGTTGTATTTGACCCTTAAGTGCTAAATTCATAACTGATTGTTCTATTAACTCCTTGTCTGAACCAAGTAATCTTGTAGCTCTTAGAATAAGTTCATCTTTAGGTAAATATGTATGACCTTCTCTTGATATCTCTTTAAGCGTAAACTTTATCCCTGCATTTATTCTATAGTCTGATAATCTATCTACTCCCATACTTCTTGCTATATTATCTGCTAGTTTAAATCCTACTCCTATTATATCTTCTGATAATCTATATGGATTTTGTCTTAGTTTTTTTATTGTTTCACTACCATATTTTTTATATATTTTAACCCCTAATGCTGGTGTAATATCGTATTGCTGAAGAAATACCATTACTTCCTTCATTTCACGCTGTTCTCTAAATGACTCCACTATTTTTTCAAGTTTTTTGTTTCCTATTCCTTCTATTTCCTTTAATCTCTCTGGTGCGTATTGAAGTACATCTAGCGAATCTATTCCAAACTTTTCTACTATTTTCTCCGCAGTTTTAGGTCCTATTCCTGGAATTAGTCCAGATGCTAAGTACTTCTCAATCCCCGAAAGCGTTGTTGGTGTTATAAGTTCATATGTTTCTATCTTTAACTGTTCACCATAAGTTGGATGAACTACTGTTTTACCGCCTACCTTTAATCGTTCCCCTTCTCTTATTAGAGGGATATTACCAACTATAGTAATTATTTCATCTGGAGTTTCTAGTATCGCTACTGTGTACCCATTTTCTTCATTATGAAATATTACTTCTTCTACGTTTCCTGTTACTTCTATCAAGCTACCCCTCCTTAAGACTTATCTCTTTATTTCCTATTATATCATGTATTGGTTTTTTTAAAACACATAACAAAAACATAAGAACACTAGAAATATACCAAGTTAGTATACCTCTAGTGTTCTTTTAATAAAATCTATATGTTTTTATATCTTATATTTCTATATTATCTTGTTTTACTTCCTACGAAAAGCTTTAATAAGTTTTCCATAAGCATTGCATTTGTAGTAGTTCCTACTCCACCAGGTACTGGTGTTATTAGTGATGCTTTTTCTGAAACTGAATCAAAGTCAGCATCTCCTACTAAAGTACCGTCTTCTAATACGTTTATAGCAGCGTCTATTACAACTACTCCTTCTTTAACTGCATCTCCTTGTATTAGTCCTGGAACTCCTGCAGCTCCTATTACTATATCTGCATTTTTAAGATGTGCGTTAAGATCTTTTGTAGAGCTATGACAGATTGTCACTGTAGCACTTTCTTGTAATAACAATTGTGCTATTGGCTTTCCAACTGTACGTCCATTTCCTACTATCGTAACGTCTTTTCCTTTAACATCTACTCCACTTTCTTTTAATATTCTCATCATTCCCATTGGAGTACATGGAACCATTCCATCTATCCCTATTAAAAGTCTTCCAAGGTTAACTGCTGTTACACCGTCAACGTCCTTAGCTGGTGATAGTACGTTCATTACTTTGTCTGCATCCATAGTATCTGGTAGTGGTGACTGTATTATTACAGCGTGTACACTATCATCATTATTTAGTTTTTCTATTTCTTCTATTAACTTAGCTTCTGATATTTCTTCGTCAAACTCTGAGAAGTGACAGTCAACATTCATTTTCTCACAAGTTCTAAGTATGCTTTTCACATACGATACCGAAGATGGGTCTGAACCTACTTGAACTATTTCAAGAAAAGGTTTGTCACCATATTTTTCTGATGCTTTTGCTATTTCTGCCTTTACATCTTCTCTAAGTCCTGCAGAAATTTCTTTACAATTTATAGTAGCCATTTTTAAAACCTCCGATTATATTTAGTTAAAACTATTTATTTGTACTTACTTTTATATTAAGTTTATTAAGTTTTGTATATATAGCAATATATACCCAAAACCTAAATTTTTTACTCTCATAATATAATAGTAACATAAGTTTTAAGGTTTGTGTATACATAAAGCATTATAATGTATAACTTTTTAATTAAAATAAAAAGACAATCTTTAGTAAGTGTGATACTTACAAGATTGTCTTTGATATTTCAATATTAAATTTATTTATCAAGTGCTTTTTTAAGAATATCTACTTTATCTGTTTTTTCCCAACTTAAATCTAAATCTTCACGTCCAAAATGTCCATAAGCTGCAATTTGTTTATATATAGGTTTTCTAAGATCGAGACTTTCAATTATAGCATCTGGTCTTAAATCAAAATTCTCCTCTATTAGTTCAACTATTTTGTCTTCACTAACCTTATTAGTTCCAAATGTCTCTACGTTTATAGACACAGGACATGCAACCCCTATAGCATAAGCTATTTGAAGTTCACATTTATCTGCAAGACCTGCTGCCACTATGTTTTTTGCAACATATCTAGCTGCATAAGCTGCTGATCTGTCTACTTTTGTTGGATCTTTCCCAGAGAAAGCTCCTCCTCCGTGTCTAGCTGAACCACCATAAGTATCAACTATTATCTTACGGCCTGTAAGACCTGAGTCACCTTGAGGTCCTCCAACAACAAATCTTCCTGTTGGGTTTATATAATATTTAGTATTTTCATCTAAAAGATCAGAAGGAATTATAGGATCTATTACATGTTTTTTTATATCATGCTTTATAGTTTCCTGGTCTACATCTGGGCTATGTTGAGTTGATACAACTATAGCATCTACTCTTACTGGTTGATTACCGTTATATTCTACCGTTACCTGTGTTTTTCCATCTGGTCTTAAGTAATCAACTATTTTATCTTTTCTTATATCTGAAAGTTGTTTTGCTAATTTATGTGCAAGTGAAATTGGTAAAGGCATAAGCTCTTTAGTTTCATTACAAGCAAACCCAAACATTAATCCCTGGTCTCCTGCACCAGTTTGTGAATCCTCTTGACTTTGATTTCTTCCTTCAAGCGAATCATCAACACCTTGTGCTATATCTTTTGATTGTTCATCTATACTAGTTATTACTCCACAAGTTTCTGCATCAAATCCAAACTTTGCTCTAGTATATCCAATGTCTGATACTGTTTGTCTAACTAGTTTTGGAATATCTACATAAGTCTCTGTAGTTATTTCTCCTACTATATTTATTAATCCTGTTGTTACTAATGTCTCACATGCAACTCTTGCATATGGGTCGTGTCTTAGCATTTCATCTAATATTGCATCAGAAATCTGGTCGCACATCTTATCAGGATGGCCTTCTGTTACTGACTCTGACGTAAATAACCAATTTTTCATGATTACATCTCCTTTTAAAGAATAAAAAAAAGACCCTTACATAAAGGGTCTATAAATACACCCTCATCTTCCAGAAAATTATTCTGCAGGATTTAGCACCGATTTATACAAATCGGTTGCCGGGTTTCTCAGAGCCTGTCTCTCCACCACTCTTGATAAGGCATCAAGTTTTTTATTCGATTTTTTGTTACCTCAATAATAACATATGAAAAATTCAAAGTCAATTTTATTTTATAGCTTTTTTTAGAGATTTCTCTCTCTCTATATACTATTATAGTATTTAATGATAATTAGGTACTATTACTTGTAAAAGGATCTATTATGGCCGTTGTAGTCCTTCTGATGGTATATAAATATAGATAACGACTGATTGGTCGATCAATGAGCATATACCTTTCTAAGGGCCTTATAATCATTATTCGTAGATAATCTATTACAATCTCTTAATAAAATAAAAACGAGCTAATATAGGATAATCCTATTTAGCTCGTTTTTATATATAAGTTTTAATTTATAACCTATAATTTAATCTAATTTATTAATTCATCAATCTTTTTATCTACAACTTCTTTAATAGCTTCTACTTTTTCTCTAGCAGCTTTATGAGTTGTAGCTCTTGCTGATATATATATCTTTAACTTAGGTTCTGTACCTGATGGTCTAAGTGCATACCATGATTCATTTTCAAATTCATATTTCATAACGTTTTCCCTAAACAACTCAGTATCCTTAGTTTCATCTTCTTTAATATCAGTTATAGTTCCCTCTAAATAATCACTTACAATAATTAGATCTGAATTGTTTATATTGTTTTCATAATTATTTCTAAATTCATTCATAATCCTAACAATCTTTTCCTTACCTTCTATACCAGCAAGTTCTATAGAATAAGAGTCATCTGCGAAATATCCAACTCTTTCATGTATCTCTTCTAATGCATCTAAAATACTCTTTCCTTGCTTTTTATAATAAGCAGTCATCTCACATACAAGCATTGTAGCAAGAATTCCATCTTTATCTCTTACTTCTGTCCAAGGAAGATATCCAAAACTTTCTTCGTAACCAAATTCAAATACTCTTTTACCTTCTTTTTCAAAGTTTCTTATCTCTGCTGCGATAAATTTAAACCCTGTTAATGTATCTATTGCTTCTAGTCCGTAATATTCTGCTATTTTTCTACCTATCTCACTTGTAACTATAGTTTTTACTACAACTCCATCATCAGATAAAATGTTTTTATATCTTTTTCCTGAGATCACATAATCAAGTAAAAGTGCACCTGTATCATTTCCACTTATTATAGAGTATTTTCCGCTTCTTTCTTTGGCCATTACTCCCATTCTATCTCCATCTGGGTCTGTAGCCACTAATATATCTGCATTTGTTTCTGCTCCTAGTTCTTTTGCAAGTTTAAATGCCTTTGGATCTTCTGGATTAGGATATCCAACAGTTGTAAACATAGGATCTGGATCTGCTTGCTCCTCTACAATATGAACATTCTTAAATCCTGATTCTTCTAATACACGCATTACTGGTCTCTTTCCTGTACCATTTAATGGTGTATAAACTATATTTATATCTTTATCTAAATCTTCTCTAAGAGTCTGTGCTTTTACTTTTTCTATATATATATCGTCTATTTCTCCACCTATAATTTCTAATAGACCTTTAGCTTTAGCATCATCTTCATCTATCATATTTACATTTTCAAATCCGCCAACTTCTTTTGCTTTTTTTACAATTTCTCCTGCAGCATCTGGAAGGAATTGTGATCCATCATTTCCATATGCTTTATATCCATTATATTCTGGTGGATTATGACTTGCTGTTACTACTATTCCTGTGTCTGCTTCTAAGTGTCTTATAGCATGTGATAATTCTGGTGTTGAACGTAAACTTTCAAAAAGATACGTTTTTATTCCGTTTCCCCCAAAAACTAATGCAGCTGTCTTTGAAAATTCATCTGATTTATTTCTTGGATCAAATGCAATTACAGCACTTAAATCTTCACGATCTGGGTTTTCCTCTATTATATAATCTGCAAGTCCTTGTGTTGCTTTTGCAACAGTATACTTATTCATTCTATTAGTACCTGCACCTACTATACCTCTGAGACCACCAGTTCCGAATTCTAAATCTTTATAAAATCTATCTTCGATCTCATCTTGATCATCTTTTATAAGTCTTAATTCTTCTTTAGTCTCCTCATCTATGTTTTCATCTTCTAACCAATCATTATATTTCTTTAAAAAGTCCATTGTATTTCCTCCTTGAATTTTAACCTTCAACCGATCTGAGTATATCTTCTGACTTTAGGTTTAATTTGAAATCACTCACAATATTATTAATCCAATTTACCCCATCTTCAAAATATTTTTCATCTTTATATTCAAAATTAGGTTCAAAGATTATGTAAATATCTTTATTGTAAGATAGAGCTAATTTTAGTGTTTCTTCTATATCTATCCATCCATCAATTGGGTTTTGATCTGGATGTACTGGAATATAACCGTGTTTTTCCATACCTTTTTTTGAAATTATATTCCACATATAGATAACTTTCACATATGGAAGTAGCTTTTCAAGTTCTGTAAAATAGTTAAGACCATATTCTTCACACACCATCTTAAGGTGACCTGGGTCTAAGCAAAGTCCTAAGTTAGGATAATTTTTCACTACCTCTATATAATCATCTGGAAGAACAAATCTAGAATTATGTGATGTATATTCTAAATTTACTGGTATATTATACTCTTTACTTAACATATTTATTCTCTTAGCACTTTTCATTGCTAGATATTTAACTTCAGAGTCTGTTATATCTTCTTCTACCATACTGCCAGAGGTGAAATGTATTATTACATATTCGGTTGGTAATGATTTAGCCATACGTAAATTTATCTCTAAAATCTCAAAAGTTGCTTCTCTAAGTCTAAAGTTACTACTTAAATAATAAGTAAGTCTAGGGTCTGCCTGATGAAAGACTGGGGCATGGTAACTTACTTTAATCGTATGACTTCTACTTAATTTAAGTAAAGAAGTAATATCCCCTGCTTCTGAGAATTTATGACAAAGTTGTACAGTTTTAAAATCATTCTTCTTAATATATTCAACACCAACACCATGTATACATATTCCTAACTGTGAATTCATTTTTATTCTCTCCCCCATTCTCCACAACACATATATACTAATTATAGCATATATTAATTAGTGATTTTATACCCTCTATATTATTCATGTTTTCATTACTTTATCTAGAGTTAAATATTGTCTATACTAAATTTTTCACTATAACTTTCATCTGTATCCCCTGTATCCCTTATTTTAAGTCTCTACTATTGCTTCATTTTCCAAAACCATATATCTTGGTTATATTAAAATCATTTAATAGTTAGTCTATTTTAGAATCTTAAAGTTTTATTTTTCCATATAAGTGTTCAATAATGTTACTCAATACACTTATCATTCGACTTTTTCATAAAGTCTCAACGTATTATGTATATACCCATATATAGGCCCTATACTCTCTCTATGCCAATATAATCAGAATAAGGATCATTTTTGTACATATCTTGAGATTCTTAACTAGATTTTAGGTTTCCTATTTTTATTTTTTCATATAAAAACCCCCTGATATATACATTATAGTATATATATCTAGAGGGTTCTTTATTATAATTTAGTCTTAATTCTCATCCACTAATGCAAACATGATTTTTCCTTTAGCTGCTACTTTGTCTCCAACATATGCAATTGCATCAGCTTTCCCAATTCCACGTCTCATTGCAACTAGTTCTACTTCTATTCTTAAAGTATCTCCAGGTTTAACTTGTTCTTTAAATCTCATATTATCAATACCTGCAAAAACACCCAATTTATCTTTGTTCTCTTCTAAAGTCTTTATAGCTATTAATCCCACTTGAGCCATAGCTTCAACTATTAATACACCAGGCATAATAGGATTATTAGGAAAATGTCCCTGAAAATATGGTTCATTTGCTGTAACATTCTTTATACCTACAGCACTCTTACCTTCTTCTATTTCTATAACTTTATCAACTAATAAAAATGGATATCTATGTGGTATTAATTCTTGTATTTCTACATTATTCAATATCTCATTACTCAATAATCTCATCCTCCATTCCTAAATGTTCTCTCTTTATAATTATAGTATATTAATTCATCTGTTCTAAAATATCTATATTCTCAAGTGATTTACCTGTTCCTGTTGCTACGCATGACATAGGTTCTTCTGCTACATTTACAACCATATTTGTTCTTAATTCTATAAGCTTATCGAGTCCTGTTAGCATGCTACCCCCACCAGTCATGATAATTCCTGTTTCATTTATATCAGATCCAAGTTCTGGTGGAGTATTTTCAAGTACTTCTCTTATTGCTATAAATATAGCCTCTATTGGATCTTGAAGTGCTTCTCTTATCTCTGATGAACCGACTTCTATTTCTTTTGGTAATCCTGTAGGTAAGTATCTACCTGTTAATTTCATCGTCTCTTCTTCTTCGCCTTCAAAAGTTGCACCAATGTTTATCTTTAATTTTTCAGCACTTCTTTCACCTATTATTAAATTATACTCTCTTCTTATATATCTGCTTATACAAGAATCGAACTCATCTCCACCGATTCTAATAGATTTACTAACTACGATACCACCAAGCGAAAGAACGGCTATATCTGTAGTTCCACCACCTATATCAATTATCATATTACCTTTAGCTTCCGATATATCTACTCCAGCACCTATTGCTGCAGCTACTGGTTCTTCTATTAAGTAAGTTTCACTTGCACCTGATTGATTAGTTGCTTGCATTACTGCTCTTTTTTCTACTTCAGTTATACCTGATGGTACACATACTACTATTCTAGGTTTTATGAATAATCTATTTCTTCCTATAGCTTTTCCTAAAAAATGTTTAATCATCTTTTGTGTAACTTCGTAATCAGAAATAACTCCGTTCTTAAGTGGTCTTATAGCTATAATATTTCCTGGTGTTTTACCTAGCATGTTTTTTGCAACTTCACCAACTTCTAAAATCTCATTTGAGTTTCTATCCATTGCTACTACTGCCGGTTCTGCAAGGACTATGCCTTTTTTTGATGTATATATAAGTACACTTGATGTACCTAAATCTATTCCGATATCATTTTTAAAAAACACTTTATAATTACCTCCTATATATATCTATTTCTCATTCTTATATTCTAATATGTTCTCGTCATTTTTCATTTAAATAAAAAAAGAGCACACTATATGCTCTTATATATTTATACATATATTATTTTAATCTTCTTAAATATAATCAATATTATCCAATTCTAAAGACTACTTACTTCTATGAATAATCGCACCTAAACCTCTGAACTTTTCTTCTATATTCGAATATCCTCTATCTATATGATAAATGTCGCTTATCTCAGTCGTTCCTTCAGATACTAATCCTGCAAGTATAAGTGCTGCTCCAGCTCTTAGATCTGTAGCTTTAACCTGAGCTCCTTCAAGCTTACTTACACCTTCTATTACTGCGCTTCTACCATCTGCTCTAATATTAGCACCCATTCTTTTAAGCTCATCTATATGCATAAATCTGTTTTCAAAAACAGTTTCAACCATTAAACTCGTACCATTTGCCATGCTCATAAGAGCCATGAACTGTGATTGCATATCAGTTGGGAACCCTGGATAAGGTAATGTTTTTATATCTATTGCCTTTATTTCATTATTTCCTTTAACTCGTACTTTGTTTCCAAGTTCTTCTACAGTTGCCCCACATTCTCTAAGCTTTGCTATTGTTGGTTTCATATGCTGTACTATTATATTCTCAACTATTACATCACCTTTAGTTAGCGCTGCTGCAACCATAAGTGTTCCTGCTTCTATTCTGTCTGGGATAATAGTATGTGTACATCCGTCTAATGATTCTACACCTTCTATCTTTATAACATTAGTTCCAGCACCTTTAACTTCTCCACCCATTTTATTAATAAGGTTTGCAAGGTCTACTATTTCAGGTTCCATTGCTGCGTTTTCAAGAATAGTTTCACCTTCTGCAAGTGCTGCTGCCATCATTAAGTTTTCTGTAGCTCCTACACTTGGAAAATCTAAGTATATTCTACTTCCAATTAATTTATCAGCTGAAGCCTTTATAAATCCGTTTCCTGCCTCGATTTTAGCACCTAGTGCTTCAAATCCTTTCAAGTGAAGGTCTATAGGTCTAGTACCTATTGCACATCCACCAGGTAGAGATATCTTCGCTTTACCCATTCTAGCTAAAAGTGGTCCCATAACTAAAAAAGATGCTCTCATCTTACTCATAAGTTCGTATGGAGCTTCTACGTTGTTTATATTAGTTGAATTTATTTCTAACTGATCTTCTCCAGTTTTAGATACTTTAGCACCTAGTATCTCAAGCACCTCAGATATCACTCTTACATCTTCTAAATCTGGTACGTCCTTTAAAACACAAGTATCTGTTGATAATAATGTTGCTGCAAGTATTGGCAGTGCTGCATTTTTAGCTCCACTAACACGTACATTACCTTTTAATGATGGACTTTTTTCTACTATAATTTTTGACACATTAATCTTACCCCTTTCAAAACATCAGTAATCTATTATGATTATGGTGATGCAATAAAATATTAGTTTGTTCTTTATATTCGTCATAACGAATATCTATATTTAAATTTACTTTATTATTTTCCGCTTATATGTAGTGTTTTTTATGTTTACTATATAATTAATAACTTAGAAATTATTCATTTATTTGTTTTTTCCCTGTTTGTAATCAATTAACTTTGTTAAATTTTTATTTTTTAGATTTCTATACTCACTTCCTAATTTTCTATCATATACGCTAACTATGCAACTTGCATTTATAGCCTTTAAGTTAAACCATCTATTGTTATTGTCATTTCACTTATTATTACTTGACATTACTTCAATTATCTCACAGTCTTCATCCTCATTGTCATTAGTGTATATAATAATCAATTTCACCAATATTTTAAACATTTCAATTATTAATGCTTATCTTTCTTATATAAAATATTACATAAAAAAATAACTACCCAACTAAGAGTAGTTATTTAAAATAAGTTTATAATGTATTGATTCTATTTATAGCTCTACCAAGAGCACGTTCTGCTCTAGCTGTATCCAAACCTTCTGGTTGTTTCTTAAGACGCTCTTCAGCACGTTTCTTTGCTTCTTCAGCTCTATTTTTATCTATTTCATGCGGCCATTCTGCACTGTCAGTTACTATAGTTGTTTTCTCTTTAGTAACCTCCATATAACCACCACATATTGTGGAAATTTTATTAGTGCCGTCTGGATAATCTAGTTTTAATACTCCAACTGCTAAAGGTGTAACTAATGGAATGTGATCGCTAAGTACAGCTATATCCCCATTAACAGTTCTAACCATTAACATTTCCACTTCTTCATCTAGAAATCTTCTGTTTGGAGTTACCACTTCTAATTTAAATTGTGCCAAATTTGCACCTCCCTTTATTTTTCTTCAGGGTGTTTAATTATTTTTTTTCATTTCTTCTGCTTTTGTTCTTGCTTCTTCTATACTACCAACTAATAAGAACGCTGCTTCTGGTAAGTCATCATGCTCACCGTTTATTATTTCTTTAAAGCTTCTTATAGTTTCTTTAAGAGGTACATAAGTACCTGGCACACCTGTAAATGTCTCTGCAACTGTGAATGACTGTGATAAGAAACGTTGGATACGTCTTGCACGACCAACTGTTATTTTATCTTCTTCAGAAAGCTCGTCCATTCCTAGTATTGCAATTATATCTTGAAGTTCTTTATATTTTTGAAGTATCTCCTGTACATCACGAGCTACTCTATAGTGTTCTTCTCCCAATGTTGCTGGGTCAAGGATTCTTGATGTTGACTCAAGTGGATCAACAGCTGGATAAATTCCAAGTGCTGATATATCTCTTGAAAGAACTATTTGCGCATCTAAGTGAGCAAATGTTGTTGCTGGTGCAGGGTCAGTTAAGTCGTCCGCTGGAACATAAACTGCCTGAACAGAAGTTATAGAACCCTTCTTAGTAGATGTGATTCTCTCTTGAAGTTGTCCCATCTCTGTTGCAAGTGTAGGCTGGTAACCAACCGCACTTGGCATACGTCCAAGAAGTGCTGAAACCTCTTGACCTGCTTGTGTAAATCTAAATATATTGTCTATGAATAAAAGTACGTCTTGACCAGCTTGGTCTCTGAAATACTCAGCCATAGTAAGCCCTGAAAGTGCAACTCTCATTCTAGCTCCTGGTGGCTCATTCATCTGACCGAATACTAGAGCTGTTTGATCTATAACTCCAGACTCAATCATTTCGTAATAAAGGTCATTACCCTCTCTTGTTCTTTCTCCAACTCCAGCAAACACTGATAATCCACCGTGTTCTGTAGCTATATTATTTATAAGTTCCTGGATAAGAACAGTTTTACCAACTCCTGCTCCTCCAAATAGTCCTATCTTTCCACCTCTTGAGAAAGGTGCGATAAGGTCTATTACTTTTATACCTGTTTCAAATATTTCTGCACTAGTCTGTTGTTCTTCGAATGAAGGTGCTTCTCTATGAATTGATGCTCTTTCACCTGTAACTTCATCTTTTCCATCTATAGCTTCACCTAAAACGTTAAACATTCTTCCTAGTGTTACATCACCTACTGGAACACTTATAGGTCCTCCAGTATCTATTGCATTCATTCCTCTTATAAGACCATCTGTAGAAGACATTGAAATACATCTTACTGTATCGTCTCCTGTATGCAGAGATACTTCTGCTATTATTTTTTCCCCTTTATTGTCTATCTCAATAGCGTTTAAAAGGTTAGGTAAGTTGTCCTCTTCAAATTTTATATCAAGAACTGGTCCGATAATCTGAGAAATTTTACCCACGTTCATTTCAGTCATTTACTTCACTCCTCTACTTAAAAAACCATTTATCCTAGAGCTTCTGCTCCACTTACTATCTCTGATATTTCCTGTGTAATAGCTGCTTGTCTAGCTCTATTATACTTAAGGTCTAGATCTTCTATAATTTCTTCAGCGTTATCTGTCGCTGATTCCATTGCAGTCATTCTAGCACCCTGCTGACTTGCTGCTGCTTCTACAAGGCCACCATAAATAGCACCTTGTATATACTTTGGTATCAGAAAGTCAATTACACCCTCTGGAGATGGTTCGTACTGTATTAGTGCTTCAACTCCTCCAGCTTCACTACCACTATCATCTTCTATTTCTGATGGTAGAAGTGTAATCATAGTAGGTATTTGTTCTATAGGACTAATAAACTTTGAATATATTAATTTTATACTATCTATTTCTTCATTTTTATACATCTCTATTACAGTGTTTCCAATATCTCTAGCTTCCGAAAATTCTGGATCCTCAGTAGTACCTATATAAGAATCTAATATATCATATTTTCGTCTTTTAAAGAGATCTCTACCTACACCACCCATAACTATTACAGAATCGGTTTCTTTGTTTATATTCTCTTCTGACAGTTTCATTATATTACTATTATAACCTCCTGCCAGACCTCTATCTGCAGTTACAACTATATAGGCAGTCTTCTTTACTTCTCTTTGTTGTAGAAAAGGATGATTCATACCTTTTGTAGACGAAAGTATTCTCTTAACACTCTCTGTAGTAATCTCAAAATAAGGTCTAGTCTCTTCCACTCTTTCTCTAGCTTTATTTAGCTTTGCTGAAGAAACTAGATACATAGCTTTAGTTATCTGCATAGTACTTTCAATACTATTCATTCTTCTCTTTATATCTAATATTCCTTTAGCCACGAGCTACTCACCTCTTTCTTTAGGTTCTAAAGCTTTATGCAAAACTCTTTTTAAATTCTACTATAGCATCTTTAAGTTTTTCTTCTGTTTCTTCTGTAAAGTCCTTAGTTTCAGCTATTGTCTTTCCAACTTGTGGATATGTCGTTTCCATAAAGTTTAAGAACTCTTCTTCAAAGTCAGATATTCTATCTACTGGGATATCTGCTAGATATCTTCTAGTTACAGCATAGACAATCATTACCTGTCTTTCTAATGAATAAGGTTTGTACTGTGGTTGTTTAAGGATTTCCATTATTCTAGCACCTTGGTCTAGAGTCTGTTGTGTTTCTTCATCAAGATCAGAACCAAATTGTGAGAATGATGCAAGCTCTACGTACTGAGCAAGCTCTGAGTTAAGTCCACGTGCAACTTTCTTCATAGCTTTCGTTTGAGCATCTCCTCCAACACGCGATACCGAAAGTCCAGCGTTTACTGCAGGTCTTTGTCCTGCTGCAAATAACTCTGTCTCAAGGAATATCTGTCCGTCCGTTATTGATATAACGTTTGTTGGGATATATGCTGATATATCTCCTGCAAGTGTTTCTATAATAGGAAGTGCTGTTATACTTCCTCCTCCTGCTGCATCGTTAATTCTAGCTGCTCTCTCAAGAAGTCTTGAGTGAAGATAGAAAACGTCTCCTGGATATGCTTCACGTCCTGGTGGTCTACGAAGTAATAATGACATTGCACGATATGCAACCGCGTGTTTTGATAAGTCATCATAAATTATTAAAACATCTTCTCCGTTATACATAAGTTCTTCACCTATAGTAACACCAGCATAAGGTGCGATATACTGAAGTGGTGCAGGTTCACTTGCTGTTGCTGCAACTATAGTAGTATACTCCATAGCTCCATTTGATTCTAATGTATCAACTATTTGAGAAACTGTTGATCTCTTTTGTCCTATTGCAACATAAATACAAGTTATATCCTGTCCTTTTTGGTTAATTATAGTGTCAATTGCCAATGCTGTCTTACCTGTTTGTCTGTCTCCGATTATAAGCTCTCTTTGTCCTCTACCTATAGGGAACATTGAGTCTATTGCTTTCATACCAGTTTGAAGTGGCTCTGAAACTGACTTTCTGTCTATAACTCCAGATGCTTCTGCTTCTATTGGTCTGAATTTATCTGAGGTTATTGCTCCTTTACCGTCTATCGCCTGTCCTAGTGAGTTTACAACTCTACCCACCATTTCTTTTCCTACAGGTACTTCAACTATAGTTCCAGTTGTCTTTACAGTATCTCCCTCTTTAAGGTCTGCTTCTGAACCTAACAGAACACAACCTACGTTGTCTTCCTCAAGGTTTAGTGCCATACCGAATACATCACCTGGAAATTCTAATAACTCTCCTGCCATGCAATTCTCTAGTCCGTGAACACGAGCGATACCATCTCCAACTTCAATTATAGTACCTACGTCTAAAACGTCTAACTTTTGATCATACCTTTTAATTTGTTCTTTTATAATAGAACTAATTTCTTCAGGTTTTAGATTCATTAGTCTTTCACCCCTACTCTCTTGTTAATTTCATATTATTAAGATTTTTGTAGATATCATCTAACTTGCCTTTTATACTACCATCTATTCTTTTACCTGCTACTTCTACTACAACTCCACCTACTACAGATTTATCTATAGCATTTGAAAGTGTAACTTTCATATCTAGTTTCTTAGAAAGTGTAGCTTGTAATTTTTCCTTTTCTTCATCAGTCATTGCAATAGCTGTTATAGCTTTTGCTTCAACTATTCCTTGCTCTTCATTAGCAAAGATATTATATTCCTTACTTACTGATTTAATCTGTCTACTTCTTCCTTTGTCTACCATTATGTAGCAAAGATTTAGTACTTCTGTTGATATTTCTTCTTTAAATAATTCATTTAAATTGTCTTTCTTTTCTTTGTTTGAAAGTTCCGGATGTTCAAAGATAACTTTAAGTCTATCATTATCTTCAAATACATCTTTAACAAAGTTTATTTCTTCTCTAAATTGTTCCACTTTGTCTAATTCCATACCAGCTTCAAAAAGTGCCTCTGCATATCTTTTTCCTACTAATTTTTCCATTGTGATTCTCCTACCTCATCAATAAACTGGTCTATCATTACTTTGTGAGTATTTGGATCTAAATCTTTTTCTACAACTTTATTAGCAGCAAGCATTGCAATATCTACAACTTCTGACTTTAAACTAGCAAGCATAACTTGCTTTTCTCTTTCAATATCAAGCATTGCTTTTTCTGATACCTTCTGAGCTTCTTCTCTTGCTTCTTGTAGTATCTCTTCTTTAAGTTGTTCGCTTCTTTTCTTAGATGATTCTACTATTTCTCTAGCTTCACCTTTAGCATCTTCAAGTTTTAATTCATACTCTGCTTTAACAGCTTGAGCTTCTTTCTTTTCCTTAGTAGATTCCTCTAAGTTCGAAACTACTTCCTCACTTCTAGAGTCTAGTATATCTGTAACTGGTCCAAATAGAAAATGTCTTAATACTAAAAACAAAACCCCTGTTGCTACTATCTGCGGGATAAAATTGGCCAGGTCTGGCAACACATGTACATCAATCATGTTAATCCTCCTTCCTCTGTTACAATAATCTTACTAATAAATAAGAGATGGGAAGAGGTACACCCACCTCCTTAGATTATTACTCTAAAGATTAAATATAATTATCCGATTAGTGGTTGTACAAATAGTAATATGATACCTATAACTAATCCATAGATACCAGTTGTCTCTGCAACTGCTTGTCCAAGAATCATCGTTCTTATAACAACACCCTCTGCTTCTGGTTGTCTTCCTACTGCTTCTGTTGCTTTACCTGCAGCATATCCCTGTCCTATTCCTGCTCCTATACCTGAAATTAATGCTAATCCTGCTCCTATTGCTGAACATCCTAATATAAAAGCTTCACTTGTTATACCTTCCATTTCTTTCGTCCTCCTTCAAAGTTGTCTTTAAATTTAAAATAATTAAAAATATTTATACAAATGAACTAATAGTTCATATTGTTCTTAGATAACTGCCTAAGCGTTTTCCCTAAGCATTTTCATTCTCTGGTAAGTTTTCACCTACAAATACCATTGTTAACATTATGAATATAAATGTTTGTATTAATCCTGAAAATATATCAAAGTAAGCGTGGAATATAGGTGTGATTATTGGTGCAATCCATCCTATTTTTCCAATAGTTTGGAAACCTTGATAAATAAGTGTCATTATAATACCACCACTTAAAATATTACCGAATAAACGGAACGAAAGTGATATTGGATTTGCAATTTCTCCAATTATATTTAATGGCACTAAAAATGGAACAGGATCAAAGAAATTCTTAATATATCCTCCAAAACCAAATGACTTAATACCAAAGTACTGAGTCATAAAGAATGTTATAAGAGCTAAAGCTAATGTAACATTATAATCTGATGTTGGTGGCGTAAATCCTAGCAGTCCAATTAAATTAGCAACAGCTAGATATATCGCAAGAGTACCTATGTAAGGCATAAGTTGATCTCTAGTTTTACCAGCACCCATTGTATTAGTTACTAGATCTCTTATTTTTTCAACAAATAACTCTAAAACGTTTTGTAATCCAGTAGGTTTTTTACTAGGATCTACTTTCTTAAGTTTTGAGCCTGCTATTATTGCAAATATCGAAATAAGTAGCACTATAACTAAAGAATTTATTACTGTATCATGAATTAGTATTTGTTGCCCAAAGGCTTCAAATGCAATTCCCATACTATCTTCCATGTTTTTACCTCCTTCCTTAAAAAGTAGATTTATTGCTATATTTATATATTCTATTAATCTTTTCTTTTGCCCTTAACTTGTTCATAAAAAGCATCAGAAACTATTATTAGCTTCACTGTAAAAAATCCTATTACTACAGTAACTAAATTTATATAGTCTGCAACAGCTGCTATATATAAAACTATACCATAAATTAAGTATCTAACCAAATAATTACCCACAGTAAATCTTTGTGCTTTATTGGGATCTAGCTTGATTGCCTTCTTTATTGATAAACTCATTAATCTAAAATTTAAAATGTTTATTACCATTCCAAATAACAAACCATATATGTAAGACTTTGGCTCACTTACAAATATTAGTATTCCTACTGCACCTATAGCAAATATAACCAAAGCACGCTTTACAATACTTATGAAAATGTTTTCACCTATCATATCTTCACTTCCCTTTTTTATTAAAACCCTGAGTGGTTATCTTATATAGGTTCATGAACGCTGCAAGTACTGATATTATAGTGAATATTGCTAAGAATATACTATTTGTACCCAACTTCTTATCTACAAAACCACCAAGTATTATACCTCCACCTATAGTTATTACCATAGTCAAACCAATATGTGTAATCAAAGCGACATTTTGAAATGCTCTTGATTTGTTATTCTTCTTCAATTTTATCACTCCTACACTTTTTTGCAATAGTTATCTGACAATTTTTCAAAAACATTGTAAATAAACAAAGACAAGTAAATTTTTACTTGTCTTATAATTTATTTAAGATTAGCTACTATTATATCTACTATCTTTTGTGACGCTTGTCCATCACCATATGGATTGACAGCTAATGACATCTTTTTATATTCATCTTTATCATTTAAAAGTAAATCTACTTCTTTAAATATGTTTTCATATTCAAGACCTATAAGCTTTGCAGTTCCTGCTTCAATTCCTTCTGGTCTTTCAGTTTCTTGCCTCACTACAAGTACAGGTTTTCCAAGAGTTGGTGCTTCCTCTTGTACTCCTCCTGAGTCTGTAACTATTAAGTAAGCTTTCTTTTGTAGATGTGCAAATGGAAGATAGTCTAATGGTTCTATTAAATGAATTCTATCATTATCCCCTAATATCTTGTTTGCAATTTCTCTAACCTTAGGATTTAAATGCACAGGAAATACAACCTCTACATCTGAGTTTTTCTCTACAATATCTCTCAGAGCTGTAAAGATATTCTCCATAGGTTCTCCTAAGTTTTCTCTTCTATGTGAAGTTAAAAGTATAACTTTTTTATTATCATAATCAAGATTATTTAAAAAGTTATTTTCAAATTCATAATCTTCTGAAGTTACTTCAAGAAGTGCATCTATAGAAGTATTACCTGTTATGTAAATATCTTTGTCATCATATCCTTCTTTAAGTAAGTTTTCTCTACTTGTTTCTGTTGGTGCAAAGTGGAAGTTTGTAACTATTCCTGTAAGCTTTCTATTAGCTTCTTCTGGAAAAGGTGAGTAAAGGTCACCACTCCTAAGTCCTGCTTCTATATGCCCTATTTTTACACCATTATAAAACCCTGCAAGCGCTCCTGAAAATACTGTTGTAGTATCCCCCTGAACTAACAAAAGGTCTGGCTTAAAATCTTTTATAACTTCTTCAAGTCCCATTAAAGACTTTGTTGTTATCTCCGATATACTTTGTCCACCTTTAAATATATTAAGGTCGTAATCTGGTTTTATATCAAATATATTCATTACTTGATCTAGCATTTCTCTATGCTGTCCTGTTACACAAGATCTGTGTTCAATATCTGGATGATCATTTAATTTCTTTACTACTGGTGACATTTTTATTCCTTCAGGTCTTGTTCCAAATACTGTAAGGACTTTTATTTTATTCATAATATTCTCCTTATCTATATCTATTCTATGTGCTTTTTTTCATCGCTTTTTGTTCCTATTCTAGCTGTATTAAACAGTAAAGCTATAACTATAACTAATACTAGTAATCCTATTCCTATACTAAGATGTGAAAACAATATTCCTGACACACCTAAAAGTATACTCATAGTGTAAAGCACAAGAACTGTTTGCTTTTGACTTAATCCTTTATCCAAAAGTCTATGATGAAGATGACCTTTATCAGCTTCCATTATAGGCTTTTTATTTGCAAACCTTCTAATTATTGCAAATGTAGTATCAAATATGGGAAGTCCAAGTACTAATAATGGTATAAGTATTGCTGCTATACTCTTCATAGCACCCTCAACTGCAATAACAGATAACATAAATCCTAAAAATAATGAGCCTGTATCCCCCATAAATATTCTCGCTGGATTAAAATTATGAGGCAAAAATCCAAATGCAGAACCTGCAACTACTAATGACATTAATATTGGAAGTGCCATTAATTTCGGATCCTCGAGTCTTGCTGCCATGTTTATAGCTATAAAAAAGAAAGATAATGATGATATCCCGCTTACTCCAGCTGAGAGACCATCAAGTCCATCTATTAAATTCAATGTATTTGTTATTCCAACTATCCAAAATATAGTTATTGGTATCGCAAGTAATTTAAGATCTAATATTGTGTTACTAATTGGAATTGTTACAAAATCTATTTTCGTCCCCCCAACAACTACTACAATCGCTGCCACTATTTGAAATAATAATTTAAATTTAGCAGATATAGGTTTTATATCATCTATCATTCCTGATATGGCAATAATTGAACCCCCTGCCAAAATAGTCAGCATTGTAACGCTCTTTGGAGCTAAAATTAACAATGATATAACTGTGGATAGGTAGATAGCAAGTCCTCCGAGTCTTGGTATTGGCTCTTTATGTACTCGTCTATCATCCTTTGGAACATCTATTGCTCCAAATTTATACGCTAGTTTTTTAGCCACGGGTGTAAGAAAATATGACAATATAAGCGGTATGAAAAACGCGATTATATAATATACAGTCATTTCAACACTCCTCTTTTGTTTGCTACCCTTCAAAAGATTTTACCCCATATATTAGTCATAGTCAAACAATATTACTTCTACATTTTAACGAGTTCTATTCCTGATTCCTCTATCATTGAAAGTGATAATTCATCTGGATATCCTTCTTCGTAAACCACTCTTAAAATTCCTGCATTTATTATCATTTTAGTACATAATATGCATGGTTGAGTGTTTATATAAATTGTAGAATCTTTCAGACTAATTCCGAAGTTTGCAGCATTTACAATAGCATTTTGCTCAGCATGTGAACCTCTACAAAGTTCATGTCTCTCCCCTGATGGGATATTAAGTTTATCTCTTAAACATCCTACTTCATCACAGTGTTTTATTCCTGTTGGAACACCATTATATCCTGTTGAGAGTATTCTATTCTCTCTAACTATCACTGCACCTACTTGTCTTCTGAGACAAGTTGATCTCTTTTTAGCTACATTAGCTATTTCTAAAAAATATTCATCCCAAGTAGGTCTCATTATTTTACCTTCTTTCATTATTTAGTACCAAATATTCTATCTCCAGCATCTCCAAGTCCTGGTAATATATATCCGTCTTCATTTAGTTTCTCATCCATACAAGCTAAGTATATATGAACGTCTGGATGTTCTTTATGAATATATTCTATTCCTTCAGGACAACCTACTATACTTACAAGCTTTATGTTTTTAGCACCTTTATTTTTAATTGCAGTTATAGCAGCAGTTGCAGATCCTCCTGTTGCAAGCATTGGGTCTACTACTATTAATTCTCTTTCTGCTAAGTCATTTGGAAGTTTACAGTAATATTCTACTGGTTCTAGTGTCTCTGGATCTCTATAAAGTCCAACATGACCTACCTTTGCAGATGGCATAAGATTAAGCATTCCATCAACCATTCCAAGTCCTGCCCTAAGTATCGGAACTATACCAATTTTCTTACCAGATATAACTTCTGATGTAGTCTTCATAAGTGGTGTTTCTATTTCAATTTCTTCAAGTGGTAAATTCCTTGTAACCTCATAAGCCATTAGTGTAGAAACCTCTTCTACCAACTCTCTAAATTCTTTTGATCCTGTATTTTTATTTTTTATATGAGTAACCTTGTGTTTAATTAATGGGTGATCTAATACTGTAACATTTTTCATTTTGCCATCCTCCTAAGTTTTCATATATTTTAGTTTTTTTCTATTTCTCTAATCTTATCTACTCTCTTTGCATGTCTTCCACCATCAAATTCAGTTGTTAACCAAGTATCAACTATATCAAGTGCTAATCCTACTCCTATAACTCTTTCTCCCATAGAAAGTATGTTTGAATCATTATGCTTACGAGTCATGCGAGCTGAGAAAGTATCATGACAAAGTGCAGCTATTACTCCATCTACTTTATTTGCTGCAATAGATATTCCTATTCCAGTTCCACAAACTATTATACCTTTTTCACATTCTCCACCTGCTACAGCTTTTCCAACTTTTTCGCCATAATCTGGATAATCAACAGATTCTTCTGAATGTGTTCCATAATCAACAAATTCTATATTTTGTTCTTTTAAATGCTTTTTGACTTCTTCTTTTAATGCAAAGCCACCATGGTCACTTCCCAAAGCTATTTTCATTTTATTCATCCTCCTTTATTTTTTCTACTAATAAATTTACTGACTCTAATATATCATCTCTACAATTTCTATAATCTTCAATATCTCCATCATATGGATCGCATACGTCACCTTTAAGACCTACATATTCTTTAAGTGTAAATACTTTTTCACTAAGTATTGGTAGTGTACTAACTATGCTATCCTTATGATTCTCAGTCATAGTAAGTAATAAGTCATAATCATCTACTAAATCCATTGTTAACATTTCTGATGCATGACTATTTAAATCTACTCCAATTTCAGCCATAGTTTCTACTGAATTTATTGATGCAGGTTGGTAAGGCATTGCATTAACACCCGCTGAGTTAACTTCTGTTACTTTTGTTATATTTTCTTTTCTTAGTAAATCTTCTAATAGTACTTGAGCCATTGGGCTTCTACAAGTATTTCCAGTACATACAAATAAGATTTTCATAAATACTCTCCTTTGATTTTAAATACTAATTTACATAAGTTATATTTCCACCAGCAGCTTTTTTCATTCTATTCATTATAGCTTTTCCAATTTCAGTCTCATCTACGCCTTCTGATAAAATTACATCTACATCTAGTTTATCAAACTCCCTGAGAACATGAAATAGATTTGCACCAATCGTTGATAAGTTCTTTCTATTGCCAATGCTTATAACATGATTTGATTCATACTTGTCTTTAGTCTCTTCAGTGGCTATTATACCTACTTTCAAGCCATCTTTATCGTATGATTTATTTCTCTCATTTATAGCTTCTACTACGGCATTAATATTTCCTGAAAATATTTCCATTTGGGCTTTAGGGCTATAATGTCTGTATTTCTGACCTGGTGACTTCGGTTTTATATTATCTTTTATATTATCAATTGCAGGATCATACTCTACAGGTCCTAGTACTTTAGTTAAATCTTCATGTGTTATTCCACCCGGTCGAAGTATCATTGGAATTTTCCCTGTTAAATCAAGTACTGTAGATTCAAGTCCTACACCAGTTGTACCTCCATCTATTACTATATCTACTTTTCCATCTAAATCTTCTAATACATGTTCTGCATTTGTAGGGCTTGGTCTTCCTGATGTGTTTGCGCTTGGTGCTGCAATTGGAAGATTTGAGTTTTTTAAAATTTCAAGTGCAATCTTACTATCAGGCATTCTAATAGCTACAGTTTCAAGCCCTCCCGATGTAACACTTGGAACCTTTTGACTTTTTTTAAATAAAAGAGTTAAAGGTCCTGGCCAAAACTTATTCATAAGCAGTTTTGCTGACTTAGGAATTTCAATTACCAGTTCATCTAGCTGTGAAATATTCCAAATATGAACAATCAGTGGATTATCACTTGGTCTTCCTTTTGCTTTAAATATACTTTTAACAGCATTAATATCAAGTGCATCAGCACCAAGTCCATATACAGTTTCCGTCGGAAAAGCTACAAGTCCACCATTTTTTAAAACTTCTGCTGGTTTATTTAGTTTTTCATCTTCTATATTTTGTTCATCTATTTTTATAACTAAAGTATCTTTCATAATCTAAACCTTCTTTTTCAGTGACTTTTTAGTACCATATCATAGAAAATAGCCTTGAGATATCTCAAGACTATTATACATGATCTTCTTTTTTAGAGTTCTTATATGTTAATTTAAGCAATATCGGAGTTATCATAGTCGTTACAATCACAACTATGATTATAGCTGTAAAAGTATCCTTTTGTATTATCCCTGCACTTACTCCAAGGTTTGAAATGATAAGAGCAACTTCTCCTCTAGGTATCATTCCTACACCCACTTGCAATGATTCCCTGTTGGTAAACCCTCCAAGTTTCGCACCACTTGAGCTACCTATAATTTTACCAATCACTGCAACAATTACTAAAATAATTGCTAGAACTATACTATCTCCAATTCCTTCTAAATTTACACCAAGACCTATATTCATAAAAAATATTGGTATAAACATAGAATAACCTATTCTCTGTACACCTGCTGTAACTCGATTACGAGAAGATGTGGTAGAAAATATAACTCCAGTTACATAAGCACCTATTATTGCCGCAACACCTAATGATTCCGCTAAAATTGATAAACTAAAAGCAAATACCATAGCCATAGGAATTAACTCATGACGTCTTTCAAGGTTTCTAGTGTGTTTTGATATAAGCTTAGAATATATAAGTCCAAGTCCTATAGCAATTACAAAAAACAATATAATTTTACCTAAAACTAAAGCTATGCTAGTAGATTCTCCACTTCCTGGCGCTACTATGCTTATCGCAATTGTGAACAATAAAATACCTAATATATCGTCTACTATCGCTCCTTCAAGTATTGCCATTCCAGTTTTAGACTTAAGTTTATTAAGACTCTTTAGAGTTGCAACACTAATACTTACACTTGTAGCTGAAAGAATTACACCTACAAGTATTGCTTCATTTAAGCTCTCCATACCGTTTAGAAGAAGTATACTCCCAGCACCTAATAAAAGAGGGACAAATACCCCTCCTAATGCGATAAAGGAAGAGGCTTTTCCTGAAGATTTAAGATCATCTACATTAGTCTCCAGACCTGCCATAAACATTAAAAATATAACACCAATTTGTGCTATATTTCCTATGAATTCTGTACTTCCTACAATATTAAAAACAGTTGGACCTAACAAAAGACCAAAAATAATTTGACCTAGTACCTCTGGCTGTTTTACTAATCTACTTAGATAACCTCCAATATATGCAAATATTAGTAGAATAACTATATCCTTTAAAAAAAATAAATCTTCACTCATATATAGAAATACTCCTTTACTGCTTCATATGATTATTGAGCGTGTTGTAAGTTTTCTGCTTGTGCAGTAGTTACAAGTCCCTCGATCATATCGTCTAGATCTCCGTCTAAAAATGCATCTAGTTTATGAACTGTCATATTTATTCTATGATCTGTTATTCTTCCTTGTGGGAAGTTGTAAGTTCTAATCTTAGCACTTCTATCACCAGATCCTATTTGTGATTTTCTTTCTTGTGCAATTTCTGCATTTTGTTCTTCCATCATTTTATCGTAAAGTCTAGCTTTTAGAATCTTCATTGCTTTATCTTTGTTCTTATGTTGTGACTTCTCATCCTGACATGAAACTATTATTCCTGTCGGAGTATGAGTAAGTCTAACCGCAGAGTCAGTAGTGTTAACACTTTGACCACCGTTTCCTGATGAACGGAAAACATCTGTACGAACATCATTTGGGCCTATGTTTACGTCAACATCATCTACTTCTGGAAGTACTGCTACTGTTGCAGTTGAAGTGTGTATTCTTCCACTTGATTCTGTGTTTGGAACTCTTTGCACTCTGTGAACTCCACTTTCGTACTTAAGCTTGCTGTAAGCTCCATCACCTTTTATAAGGAATGAAACTTCTTTAACTCCTCCAACACCTTGGTCATTTAAGTTCATAATATCTGTCTTCCAACCTTGTCTTTCTGCATATCTTGTATACATTCTGAAAAGATCTCCTGCAAATATTCCACCTTCGTCTCCACCTGCTCCTGCACGAATCTCAACTATAACATTTCTCTCATCGTTTGGATCTTTTGGTATTAACAGGAATTTAAGTTCCTCTAAAATCATTTGTTCACTATCTTGTAATTCATCGGCTTCAAGTTTAACCATTTCTTTGAAGTCATCATCTAATTTTTCTTTTAACATTTCTTTTGCATCATCTAATTCTTCTTTTACTTCTTTATATTCTCTATATTTTAAAACTATAGGTTCTATGCTACCATGTTCTTTAATATATTTTTGCCACTGAGGCATGTCCGCTATTACATCCGGATCGCTCACCTTAGCGTTTAACTCAACATATCTATCTTCTATAGCTTGTAATTTATTTAACATATTTTCTTCACCCCTCATATGATTATTTCCAGTTTCATTCATTTACTAATTATAACATATTTATTAGTAAAATAAAACACCCATTACTCCTGCAAGCACTATAAGTGCTATAGTATTCACTCGTTTGAAAGTAATTAGTGTAAATATAATTAAGGATATTACTACTGCTTTATAGTCTACAAATACTTCCGTTCCTATATCTACAGCAGCACTTGCTACAAGTCCTAAAACTATTGGTCTAAGTCCTTTAAATATATTTGCTAAAACTTTCGATTCTTTAAATTTATTGAAGAAAAATGATATAGTTAATACTATCATGAAAGACGGAAGTACTACAGCTAAAGTCGCCATAAGACCACCTAATATTCCTGCTGTTTCATATCCTACGAATGTAGCAGTATTTATAGAAATTGGTCCCGGAGTTATCTGTGCAATTCCAAGCATATCTAGAAACTCTGAAGTCGTAAGCCAACCATGAACATCTATGGCTTGTTCTTGAATAAATGGAAGCATCGCATATCCTCCACCAAAACTAAATAGTCCTATTTTAAAAAATGCTGCAAATAATTCTAATATCATTCGTCTTCACCTTCTTCTATACCTGTTTCCTTATCATCATTATCATCTTTTTTTATTAAATTATAATATATACCTGTAATTAATCCTCCACCTAGTATTACAAAGATTGGACTTACATTTAAAAATACTATAAAAACAAAAGAAGCCACTGCAAGTACAGCTCTCTCTACTGAAAATCCTAATCCTTTTCCAAGCATTACAACTGAGGATGCAATAAGTGCAACTACAGCAGGTCGTATTCCTAAAAACACCTTTTCTACTACAGTTATGTCTTTATACTGATAAAGAAATATTGCTACTACTAGTATTATAATTATTGAAGGAAGTACAGTTCCAAGGGTACTTACAATCGCACCAAGCACTCCACCTAATCTATATCCTATAAATACGGATATATTTACAGCAACTGCTCCTGGTGATGTTTGTGAGATAGCTATTGCATCCATGAATTCTTCTTCATTAAGCCACCCATTTACATCTACTACCTCTCTTTGTATAAGCGGAAGCATTGCATACCCTCCACCGATAGTAAAGAATCCTATTCTAAAAAACGCTATAAATAATTTAAAAAGCTCCATTGCTTCAACTCCTAATATTATATCCTTTGCCCTATAATTACCCTATCTAATCCTGAAAAATCAGTAACTATAGTTATATTCTCGAAATTTCCGTTTTTTTCGAGTAAATTTTTAAGCGCACCAGCCTGATCATGCCCTATTTCAAAAGCTATTATACTGATTTTAGACATAAAACTATTAGACTTATTTATTATATCCCTATAAAAATCAAGTCCATCAGCTCCACCATCAAGTGCTAGTTTTGGTTCATATGTTGAAACTTCAGTCTGAAGCTCCTCTATTATTTTAGTTGGAATATAAGGAGGGTTAGAAACTAAAATATCAACTTTCCCTTCTAAATTCTCATCATTTAGTGGCTCAAATAAACTTCCATTTAAAAACTTTACTTGATTCTCTAAATCATGTAACTTAGCATTTTCTTTTGCTACACTAAGTGCAATATCGCTTATGTCAACTGAATATACAAAAGCATTTTTAAGAAAATGTGCAAGACTTAAAGTTATAGCCCCACTTCCTGTTCCTATATCAACTATGTTTATATTTTCTTTATCTTTAAAGTAACCACTATTTACAATATCTATTATTTTCTCAACTAAAACTTCTGTATCAGGTCTTGGTACTAAAACGCCTTCTTTAACTTTAAAATCAAGTCCCATAAATTCTTGTTTACCTATAATATATTGAAGTGGATATCTTTTTTTTCTAAGGTCTATAAGTTCTAAAAATTCCTCTACTACTTTTTCTTTTACTATTTCATCATTATGAGTATATAAATATATCTTATCTACATCTAATAAATGCATAAGCAGTATTTGTGCATCTAAAAGGGGATTAAAATAATCCCCTTTTCCTAGTAATTCTATGCCCTTTTCAAGGAGTGAACTTATGGTAAACTTCTCTACCATCTGTCAGCCTCCTTATCATCTACTAATACACATTTTAATGATTCAATTGCTACTTCTATTTGTTCATCATCTGGTTCATGAGTTGTAGCAAACTTTTGAATTAAAAGTCCAGGATATGACATAACATATGCAAAACGTCCTGTACTTTTACCTATTACTCTATTTATCTCATATGAAATACCTGCGATTACAGGTAATAATATTATTCTTAGAAGTAATCTCATAATTGGATTTGGCCATCCAAAGAAAGAGAATACTATGATACTGATAATCATAACTGTAAATAAGAAACTTGTTCCACATCTTGGATGTAAGATAGGATACTTTCTAACATTCTCTACAGTTAATTCTTCCTCACCTTCATAACAATGTATTGTTTTATGTTCTGCACCGTGATATTGAAATACTCTTTTAACATCACTTACTTTTGAAACTAACAGCACATATCCAAGGAAAATACCAACTCTTAATACACCTTCTATTAAGTTTAGTCCTATTGGTGATGATATATTCTTTTTAAATAGATTTGTTATAAATGTAGGTGCTATCATAAATAGCAATACAGATATTAATATAGAAATAAGAACAGTTATATATATTGCTATATCGTCTGCTTTATCTTTAAATACACGATCTATAAAATTATCAAATTTAGAAGGCTCACTTGGTTCGTCCTCTTCTTCGTCTTCGAAGAATTCTGCTGAATACATCAGCGACTTAGTTCCAAGTACCATAGATTCTAGAAGTGCTACTACTCCCCTTACAAATGGGAGACTGAAAAATTTATTTTTAGTAGTTAAGTTTTGAATTTCATTAACTTTTATTTCTATTTCACCATCAGGTTTTCTAACTGCTATTCCTATACCTTCAGGACCTCTCATCATAACTCCTTCGATAATTGCCTGTCCGCCTATTGTAGTTATATGTTTGGGGTCTCTCTTAATGTTTTTAATATCTGACACATAATCATCTCCAAACTTACGGATTTGGATAAAAAATAAGACTAGAGCATAAAGCGTCTAGCCTATTTGATACCATACTTCTTATTAAATTTATCTACACGTCCACCTTCGTCAGCAAACTTTTGACGTCCTGTAAAGAATGGATGACATTCTGAACATACCTCTACTTTTAGTTCATCTTTTACTGATCCTGTTTTAAATGTGTTTCCACATGCACATGTAACTACTGCTTCTTTATAATCTGGATGTATTTCTTTTTGCATTATGTTCACCTCTTTCAGTAAATATATATAGTTTTATATAATAATCTAGTTCAACATTCAACTTAATAAGTATATCATAGAATTTTCCTTTTTTCAAGAAAACCCATTATTTATTTTGTATTCTACTTTTTCTACATAAACTTTCTATGAATTCCTTATTATTCTTAGTTTTATATAGCTCTGATATTACACTTTCTGCGACTTCTCCAACTGGTGAATTTGAAAGTGCTCTTCTTATAAACCAAGTAGCTTCTAATTCATCTGGAGATAGAAGTAGATCTTCTTTTCTAGTTCCTGATTTGTGAATATCTATTGCTGGGAAAATTCTTCTCTCAGATAATTTTCTATCTAAATGAATTTCCATGTTTCCTGTTCCTTTAAACTCTTCAAATATTACATCGTCCATTCTGCTTCCAGTTTCCACTAGCGCAGTTGCAAGTATCGTAAGGCTTCCACCATGTTCTATATTTCTAGCTGCACCAAAAAATCTCTTTGGATTATAAAGTGCACCTGGATCTAACCCTCCTGATAATGTTCTACCTGTTGGAGGTATAGTTAAGTTGTAAGCTCTTGAAAGTCTTGTAATACTGTCTAATAATACTACCACATCTTTACCATGTTCTACAAGTCTTTTTGCTCGTTCAAGTACAATTTCTGCAACCTTGGCATGATGTCTTGGAAGTTCATCAAATGTTGAGTAAACAACATCACCTTTTACAGATCTTTGCATATCTGTAACTTCTTCAGGCCTTTCATCTATTAATAAAATTATTATTTCAATATCTGGATGTTTTTCTGCAATACTATTTGCAATATTTTTAAGAAGTGTAGTTTTTCCGGCTTTAGGTGGTGCTACAATCATACCTCTTTGTCCTTTTCCAAGAGGTGCAATAAGATCTATAGCTCTCATAGATAAGTCATCTTGTGACAATTCAAGTGATATTCTTTCTTCTGGATAGATTGGAGTGAGGCTTTCAAATTTCGGACGTCTAACTGCAGTTTCAGGTGGTTCTCCATTTACTTTCTTAACAAACAAAAGTGCATTATATTTTTCTCCTGATTTAGCTGATCTGGTTACTCCAAATACTTTATCACCAGTTCTTAAGTTAAACCTTCTAATCTGAGACGGTGAAACATAAACATCTTCACTTCCTGATAAATAGTTTTCACATCTTAAAAATCCATATCCACCATCTATTATTTCTAGAATCCCTTCAGATGTATCCATATCTTTAGATTTAATGTCATCTGTTATATTATTTGGTAATGATTTTTTAAGTTCAGATTTTGGTTTATCCTCTATTTCTTCTTTCTTTTCTACTTTTGGTTCTACTTTTTCTTTTTTCTCTGTTTTTTCTGCCTTTAGTTCTTCATGTTCTTCAGTTTCCTTTGTTTCTTCTTCATCTTCATTTCGGTTTTCATTTTCTGTCATTAATATAAGATCTATTAATTCACTTTTTCTATATGTGGTTACACTTTTTACACCCACACGTTTAGCAACTTTTCTAAGTTCTACTAATTTTTTACTATTAAGTATATTTCGATTCAATCGAAAACACACCTCCGTTTAATTTATATAACTTTGTCCCCATTATGGTGACAAAGTTATATATTTTTTAAGATTTATATTCTAATAAGCATAATCTGGTTTATCATCTAATTTATGCATTGCTTCCACAAATCTTACTGTTCCTGTTTCTGAACGAGTTACCATAGAATGTGTCTTAGCTCTGTTTCCAGATAAATAAGTCACACCATTTAAAAGGTCTCCATCAGATATTCCTGTAGCTGCAAAGAATGCTTCATTTCCTTTAACTAAATCTTCCATAACTAAAGCACTGTTAATATCAGAAACTCCCATATCTTTACATCTTTTTTCTTCTTCTTCGTTTAATGGTTTTAGTTTACCCTGAAAATCTCCACCCATACTCTTAAGTGCTGCAGCTGCTATAACACCTTCTGGCGCTCCACCTACACCCATCATTACATCAATTCCTGAGTCAGGTATACAAGTTGCTATCGCTGTTGCTACGTCACCATCGCTGTAAAGTTTTATTCTAGCTCCTATTTCTCTTACTTCTTTTATAAGATCTAGATGTCTATCTCTTTCAAGTATAGTTACGATAAGTTCAGAAACATCTTTGTCTACTGCTTTTGCTACAGCTTCTAGGTTATCTTTAACTGAAGCATTGATATCTATACATCCTTTTGCTTTCGGTCCTACTGCAATCTTGTCCATATACATATCAGGAGCGTGTAATAAACACCCTTCTGGAGCAATTGCTACTATAGCTATGGCATTTGAACGTCCTTTAGCTACTGATGTAGTACCGTCAACTGGATCTACTGCTATATCAACCTTAAGTGAAGTGTTTCCTTTTCCGATTCTTTCTCCTATATATAACATTGGAGCCTCATCTATTTCACCTTCACCTATTACAACTGTTCCATCTATATTTAATGTATCAAACATTTTTCTCATCGCATCTACTGCTGCTTGATCTGCTGCTTCTTTTTCTCCTCTACCAAGATACTTTGCAGAAGCAAGTGCTGCAGCTTCTGTTACTCTCACCATATTTAGGGCTAAATTTCTATCCATGTTTATTTTACACCTTCCCAATCTTTTAAAAACTTGTCTATTCCTATGTCTGTCATTGGATGCTTTAACATCTCATGGAATACTTTGTAAGGTACTGTAGCTATATGTGCTCCAGTCTTTGCTGATTCTAGTACATGCATTGGAGTTCTAATACTTGCTGATATTATCTCTGTATCTATATCATGAATTTCAAATACAGTAATTATATCTTCAATTATGTTCATTCCAAGATTACCAATGTCATCCATTCTTCCTATAAATGGACTAACATAAGTAGCCCCTGCACGCGCTGCTAATAATGCTTGGTTTCCAGAGAAAACTAATGTTACATTAGTCTTTATTCCCTTTTCACTAAGTATTTTTACAGCTTTAAGTCCTTCTGCATTCATAGGAACTTTTATTATTACATTTTTATGAATCTTTGAAAGTTCAAGTGCTTCTTCTACCATTTCATCAGATTTAAGACTTATAACTTCAGCACTAATAGGGCCATCGACAATATCTGTTATTTCTTTTATAACTTCTTTAAAGTCTCTACCTTCTTTAGCTATAAGAGAAGGATTTGTTGTAACACCACAGATTACTCCCCAATCGTTTATTTCCTTGATCTCATCTACATTAGCAGTATCTATAAATAATTTCACACAATCTCTCCTCGTTTTTGTATATAAGTTTTAAGCTATGTTTTATTTCCAAGCCTTTCCAACAGATCCGAATACTTCCATCTTCTCTTTTATTGCTTCTTTCATAACATCTCTAGCTGGTCCTATGATTTTTCTTGGGTCAAACTCATCAGGGTTCGATTTAACAACATCACTTACACCTTTTGTGAAAGCAATTCTAACATCTGTATCTATGTTTACTTTGCTTATTCCCATTTCTATCGCTTTTTTAAGATCTTCATATGCAACTCCTGATGATCCGTGAAGAACTAAAGGTACATCTACTTTTGATCTTATTTCTTTTAATCTATCAAAATCAATTTCAGGTTCTCCTTGATATTTACCATGTGCCGTACCTATCGCTATTGCAAGGAAATCTATATCTGTTTCTTTAACAAATCTAACTGCTTCATCTGGATTAGTATGTAAAGCGTCTTTTTGATCCACTACTATATCGTCTTCAGTTCCACCAATTTTACCAAGTTCTGCTTCAACTGAAACACCTACAGCACGTGATACTTCTACAACTTTTTTAGTTATAGCTATGTTTTCTTCAAGATCATATTGTGAACCATCTATCATTACTGATGTAAATCCATGTCTTATACACTGCATTATTTGAGTAAAGTCAGTACCATGGTCTAAATGTACTGCTACTGGAACTGATGCATTTTTAGCTGCAAGTTTTCCAAGCGCTGCAATATACTCAACTCCTGCATATTTAAGTCCACCTTG
>RCNJ01000231.1_pt1 | contig 35814 bp, 33 predicted proteins | sample 2041171 | NCBI WGS metagenome assembly RCNJ01 (sample SAMN09708213, study PRJNA481090) | feces metagenome | biome: feces | host: Pygoscelis adeliae | place: Antarctica: Rookery Lake | collected 2010-03-01 | reverse complement strand
AATTAGCGTTGGCGCTAGCAGGCATTGCCGGGAGCTTATCGTCAACGTTAGTCCTAGTCGAGCTGAAATGCATGTTTCTGGTCTAAAGATGTGCTTGGGCACGAATGCGGGATAGCTCTTTATTTGTGCTTGGCCAGTGTCTGTCCAGGCATCTGTAAGCGAAAAAAAAGTTACTCTACCAATGCAGGTGTTTGGCTCACTCCAATCTGGCCATCACGACTTTCCCAATGTGCTCTCAGTGTGCTTCCAGCCTCTTCTCTGACACACCCCTGCAGATAAAGTGGAGGTGGTGAGCCAAATGACGCCAGTGCTGCACAAGCCAGAATCCGGAAGCGCTGTCTGGTCCCGAACCTTCCCTGTCTGCGCCAGCTCCCTGCGCCTACCACACCCCCTCCAATCACTGTCCGCCCGGTGAACGCCAATTCCAATCGTCCGAGCATCTGTACTCCCATAGCTTCAGAGCACGGCAGCCCTTCATTCCTTCGCCATCTCATCCTCACCTCTCCTTCACATACCCGTTGTCCGCTGCGATACACCACCTAGCGACCAAAACTCGCTAGCAAAGGTCAGTTCGACGCGGCACCGCATCAGTACCAACTTTAGCGGCGACAGGAGCGCGACTCCAGAATCATGGCGGGGACCGTTTCGACAACCCACGCGATAAATAATCTTTACAATGGCTTGAGAGGAGGAGGAACACGCCCAGCAGCGGTGGGATTGGCCAAGATACTCTTCGTAGCAGCCTCGCAGATCTCATTAGTCGCCGGTGCACCCATCAAGGAATATTTTGGCATTGCCGGTCATGGAGGAGGCGGAGACGACTTGCCAAAGTCAGAAGATGATCCGCAGCTGTGGATGTATCTCGCCGTGGCTATGGTGTTGGTGTTGTCCGGTGGCGCATTCGCTGGATTGACTATTGCGTAAGTACCCCTTGAGAATGTAGATTGGAGAATTGTAATTAATTGGTTACAAATAGGTTGATGGGACAAGACGGGATCTACCTCCAGGTGATCGCGACATCTGGCGAAGGAGCCGAACAAAAACACGCGCAGCGTGTCTTCAAGCTTCTCAACCGCGGAAAGCACTGGGTTCTCGTTACGTTGTTGCTCGCGAACGTTATTGTGAACGAAACTCTTCCAATCGTTCTCGATCGCTCTCTCGGTGGAGGATGGCCAGCCATCCTTGGCTCTACTGCCCTCATTGGTTAGCTCAACGCCCGGCTTGATACTGTTAAATAGCTAACCAGATACATCAGTCATTTTTGGTGAGGTTATCCCACAATCCATCTGTGTCCGCTACGGACTACAGATCGGAGCTTTCATGGCTCCATTCGTATTATGTCTTATGTATCTCCTGGCACCGTTCGCATGGCCAACTGCCAAGCTCCTCGACTACCTTCTCGGCGAGGACCACGGCACGGTCTACAAGAAGTCCGGACTCAAGACACTCGTAACCCTCCACAAGACTCTTGGTACGTCACCGAGCGACCGTCTCAACCAGGACGAAGTTACGATTATTTCTGCCGTACTCGACCTCAAGGACAAACCAGTCGGCGATATCATGACACCGATGCAAGACGTCTTCACAATGTCGGCTGACACTGTGTTGGACGAGAAGACGATGGACAATATCCTTTCCGCGGGTTACTCTCGCATCCCGATTTACGAGCCAGGCGACGAAAACAATTTCATTGGCATGCTCCTCGTCAAGATTCTGATCACTTACGACCCGGAAGACTGCCAGAAGGTCGGCGAGTTCCCTCTCGCTACGCTCCCTGAGACCCGTCCAGAAACCAGTTGCCTTGACATCGTGAACTTTTTCCAGGAGGGAAAATCACATATGGTTCTTGTATCGGAATTCCCTGGTGAGGATCATGGCGCCACAGGTGTTGTGACGTTGGAGGATGTGATTGAGGAGTTAATTGGAGAGTACGTATCTTCACACTAACCCCTCCTACATGGAAAGATAAAAAGGATATTTTGCTGATCCCGCATTGCAGAGAGATCATTGACGAGTCCGATGTTTACATTGATGTTCACAAGGCAATTCGTCGCCTTGCGCCAGCACCAACATACAAGCGCGCCTCTAAGGGACAGATTGTCGAACACGACGACCAATTAAAGCCAAACCAGACCCTTATCGACTTTTCGGAAGACTCTAGGAACCCTTCAGATACGAGAAAACGCCAAGCCAGCTTGGATGAAGCGAGACGCTCGAGTTTTTCCACAGCTTCGCACGCTCCCGGCACATCACCGAAGGCATCTTTCACTTTGAGAAGGAGCTCATCAGCCGCCGAAAACACGATTGTCCGTGGTAATGTTGCAGACATGAGAGAACATCTCAAGCACCTTGGCCCATCCAACCTCGCCTCTAGACCTAAGCAAACGAGATATGCCACCGTGAAAATCAAACCTGGTTATGGACCGATCTTGGGAGGAGATAATATGCCTACGCCCAGCAAGCCGAGAAACCCTTCGATAAGCGAGGAACCGTACAGAGATGGGCCAGACACGCCAAAGTTCGCTGAAAGAGGCCCGCATGGTGGAGAGGGAGAAGGACTGTTGTCTAACGCTGGGAGAGCGGCGGCAGATGGTGTGCAGGCGCTGCATCAGGGGTATGGATGCTTTCCAAAGACGGGCGAGGAGCCAGAGGTAAAAAACAAGGTACAACAAGTGAACTTTGATGGTCCGTCAGAAAGCCTAAAGAACAAGGGAGACTACCTCGAAGTTCCAGGAATGGGGGGAAAGGAGTTGAGCTCAGGGCAGATTAGTCCGGAAGATGGACTGAGGAAGACGAGAGGTGTTGCTAGGAGTGGATCCATCACTGAAAATATTGTTGATTCGAACGGCGTGAGGAAGGTAGTTCTACAGACGACGAGCAGCAGCGACGAGGAGAGAGAGAATGATAAGAAGGACGACGCAAAAAGTACGAAAAGTGGTGTGGACGAAGAAAGTGGAGAGGAGGCGGATAAGGCAACGAGTTTGAAGAGTGTAGGTGGCGGCACTGGCGGGAGCGTTAAGAAGAAGAAGAAGAAGACCAGGAAGCGTGTGAAACCGAATAAGTCGGATGCTGGGCCGTCATAGTATGGTGCGACGGGCAGGATGTGCGTAACTTCTTGAGCTTGGTGACTCCTGAGTGGAAGCGTGTTTATTTTGCAGGCAAGCGAAAATAGAGCGAATTTTGAGGATGTCACAGATATGCGGATAGTTGAACGTCCGTCGGATGCCCTTGATCGATGTGTTGTTAATAACCCCAAGTCTCGGATGAAGAGCATTAGAGAGTAAGCTTGAGATGAGGCAGTACCGCCAAAGCTACGAAACCATTGCTCTCAGATACGCACGCCACTCGGTTTCATGCGAAGATTTTCGGAAGCGCTCATCATCCTTCTCTTGGCACTTCAACTGATCCCGCAGAATCTGCATCGCTGTATGTAGGTCCGTCTCTGCAAACCCACACCACTATAATTCGAAGCGCGCTGAAAAATCCAAACTACCAATCCTTTCCAGCGTCCGCTTCCATTCCTCAAAAGACCGTTATCCGAGCCATATAACACGTGTTCAGCAGCGTCCCGGCCATAGGTCCCATTGGCTGCTCGAGCTCGATATTAATGTAGTTGAAACCCCGTGGATCGCAGATGAATTAGTGTAGAGGCCAAGGGTCGTGAAGGAAGTACCGCGAGCTGTTTGCATCCGGGAAGTCGTAGCAGAAGCAGTTCAGGGTGTACCAGGGGATTGCGGAGGGTTGAGATGGGTTGGATTCGAGGCAGGAGGGTAGGTGGATGTGAAGATGGTTGTCCATACTTGGTGTTGAAATTGGGTTGGGAGGGGGGAAGAGATAAAAACTGGTTGCCATGATTCTGGCGAAGTATGGATGTACTTTGACGGTTTGGCTAGGCGGTGGCAATGGGACGAGTGTTTTTTCGTGGGACAGGCTGTAATAGTTTCTCCAGCGGTTATGTACTTATTCCTGTCCATGCTTGGGGGATAAAACAGGTTAGCTCAATTAGACTTCACTACGGCGAAGACTCTTTGTCGGCGGCCCAATCTAGATAGAGACTCTCAACATCTGCAGTTTATTTCTAGCTCCCTACGGTTGCTCCCGTGAACAGTGAAGTGAACAGTGAAGTGCGTGAACCCTTATACTCCTTACCTTGCCGACTTAGATCTGTCAAGCAAGGTTAAGCTGCAGAGTCTCAGCCAGTTTATGCGACGATCATCAGCCTAGCCTTTCCATCTTCCGAGAAACAATGGACGTGCTCTTCAATACACGCTAAGTACGAGGTTACTGATGGCATCTTTTTCCTGCACCTAGTAATCTATGTCGGGTAGCACCCGATTTGTTTGCTTGATGATGAGTGTCCGCGGTTCTTAACTTCACGGGCGAGTACTTTGGAGGACTTTCTCTCAGAAATGGCGAGATGGATGAGAGGCCAAGCTTGTAGCTAAGCAATCCTGTGAACTAAATACAATAGGAGACAGAAAGGTTTATGGAAAAGGCTAGCACAAATATTGAAAGGTTCGCTAGCTTTTTATTTGTTTAGGGTCAAAAATCAGACTGCTGTGGTGTGGTTGGTTGATAAGGCTCGTCTTGATCAATGACATAAGTGCTTATCGGACCCCGGCGCCGCGACGATAAAGGGTGACGGGATTCAAATAGACCATAGCCCTCGACGAGCATGCGCAGCGAGCACACCGCCGAATCATCTTGTACAATACACACAAAAGCGCATTCATACCCAAGACACCGTCCTCTGTTGCCACCCAACCCTCTTTCGACCATCCCACTCAGCACACCTACCTGCAATCGAAACAGCAGTTTGCGCAAAGGGAAGCGCAGGCGCTATCGCATGAAAGCATCATATGAGCTGAATGCTGAATGCGCGAAGGAAGAACAACGCTGAACAAATACCCTGGAAACGACGACGACATCACAACCACTTCCACAAAGGAATCAACAATCATGGCGCCATCTGCCGCTGTTCATAGCGCTTCACCAGTCGCCATGGACGCTTTCGCCTCTTCCAAGTCCTCCTATCCAGATACACCACGACATACTCCTCTGCCGAGCAAAGCATTGCATACTTCCCTTCCAGTATCACGTTCTTCACTCCCGGACCGCACAATCTCTCGCAATACGGAGACATCAGATGCATCAGCTCGCGCAACCACGCAACCGCCATCCTCAATACCTCGATCCTGCGCTCAGTCGGCAGATAATTCGCCTCCGCCTCCGCTTCATTCTGAAAAACTGCATATTCTCATCTGTTCAAACGGTGCAATAGACACCTCTCAGGCGGAGACTATTGCTGTGAGGCTGTCCAACAACTCAAATGTCGAATGCCGGGCCATATGCGATAGTCCTTCTACACGAATAGGGCAGTACGTCCCTGTGCTGCACAATTGGCGACCATATCAGAAGTTCTGGAAGATAACTGGTACAAGCAGCCTGTCTCGGACCGGATCAGTATATGACCAAGCCGAGGGTATGGCTGATGAAAATGCGAGAAAGGCAGAGATGCTCGCGGGCGACGAAAAAGAAGCGCGGGCATGGGCTGAATGGGCAGACTTGTCAATACTGGCGCCCATCGATACTGATACATTAGCTCGCATGACTTATGGGCTGGGCGGTTCAACGATTGCCAGTATATTGCGCAGCTGGGATGTTGGGAAGAGGATAATAGTCATACCAGGTATGTCAAGGGATGAGTGGAAGCATCCCTTGACGGCAGAGCAACTCGGAAGGATACAACAGAAGTGGTCATGGATAAGTGTTTCGGACCCTATCATATGGCATTATGAAGACGCAGATCAGGGTGGAGGCAGAAATAAAGTATTCCTAGGTTGGAAGGGCCTCCCCGATGTTATTGGACTGGTGAGTGAGATGGTGTCTCTCCGCGGAATAGGGGACGGAGAGCCGCAATCCATGCCGACACAGACTCAGCTAGATGGAGCGGTCAGACAGGAAAGAAGATTCCATACACGGCTACCCAATGAACTCTGGAGTCTCATCTTCACGCATCTGGGCGATTGGGAGATCGCCCAGAATCTGGGTATCTACACGCAACTTCCAATACCACCTGAATGGGCCCTTCCGACCGGAGGTCTGGCGAGCCAGCCGAACCAGACGTCACAGGGACAGCCTCTCGGTGCACTCACCCCTCACCGTTTTGAGCTTGAAATGGCGGCCGTCGCCATGCCTGTGCCAAAGATCCTTGAGCTTCTGGACCAAAGAGCGCCTAGTTCCTACAGCACCACCCCCCTCTTCATCAAGCTTATCATAAAATTCGACTACGTACCGGTCCTGACGAAGCTGCTGGAACGACGATTTGACCGCCTGCTTGTATTGTTGCAGGGCACCATTCTTCCACACAAGGCTTCTGCGACCTACAATAGACCAAAGGTATTGGAATGGTGGAAAACACATACGACAACGACACATGCGGCCAATGCGGAAGCGGAGAACATGATCGCAGCCACCCGCTCCTGCGGTGCCGAAGCCATCGACGGCGCTAGCCGCCAAGGCTTCATCGAAGTATTAGACTGGTGGCGACGATCCGGGCTATGCATGAAGTACACTGAAGCTGCTCTTGAGCAAGCATCAGCCAGAGGTCTGGTAAACGTCCTGGAATGGTGGAACCAGCACTCCATCGAAGAGACGAAATCTTCACGTCGCAGCATCACACATAGCAACAGCCATTCAAACATCAGTGGCAGCGGTACCGCATCTCCGGCGGAATGTGAGGGTGGCTCCGGGGCCCCGCTGAGACTGAAGGTGGGCAAATCGATCCTCGCCGCCGCACAAGGTGGACATGCGGATGTGGTCCGTTGGTGGGTGGAGTCTGGTATCCCGTATTCTCATGAAGAGGGCGTTGCAAAGGTGGCGAGTGCTTATGGGCACGTGAAGGTCCTGGAAGTGTGGAAGGAGGCGCTGGGTGATAAGTTTGCCACCTGTTATGACAACCAGGTCCTGGTTGGGCCAACAAAGAATGGCTTTGCGAGAGTGCTTGAATGGTGGAGACGGCAGACGTTGGGGGATGAAGAGGAAGGTGGCGAAAAAGAGGGAGGGAAGAGACTGAAGGTGGAGTATAAGACTTGTGATATCGAGGAGGCCTTGGAGGATAGCGTTAATATGGAAGGGTCTGAAGGGGAGGAAAAGGTCAGGGAGTGGTGGGGGAACAATGGCTTGAACCTAGGTGTGGCGACCGGGGAGTGGATGGAGACCAAGACGTTGTGAAAGAGAAGAGGAGGAGATTGAAATCCTCACATAATGGAGTCTTCGTCAACGAGTTCATTCAGTAGTGTCGAATGGAAGGTCCTCATTTTCTCGTGGTAACTTAATCATGCCAACGGGTGTTGCATTGTTCTTCTTGAATTTTTGGAACATCATGGCTGAAGTGTCCATCCATGTTAATCGATTTCTTGCAATGCGTATGGATTTACATTTCAAATTTGGTTCCGAATTCTTTCGAATGATCATGGCTGAATCGCATAGCTATGTCAACCAGTTTCCCTGCGATATCGCCTTCGAAACACATTTAAATTCCATATGAAGTGACCATTGAGACTCCGCGTGTTCTGACAGGCCCTGCTAGCCGGTTGTTCGCCATGACCATGTATAATGTATCTAGATTTCAACTTTTGATTTAAATTCTGGTCAAGTGATTATGTGAAAGACGACGTGTCATCCTCCCCGCCATGTTAACCGGGGTTTTTCAATATCCAGGTCATATATTTCAATTTGTGATTCAAATCCTGGTCGATTTGGGCCGTGAGAGACCACGTCTCATCCGACCGTGCCATGTCTTTCTCCAGTTATCACCCATTTCATAGTTACCTCTCTACTTGGACTTGATGATATTAGTGAACCCCAATATTTATGAAGACAGCTACGTGGTGACATCCCAAACAGTGGAGGTAGTCAAATAACAAGACAACGAGGGTGTCATGCCAAAAGTGGATGAGGTGCGAAAATTGCCATGCCACAAGAGGAGATCGAAGACGGATGAACAACTCCATCGACATCGTTGTCAAGGGAAAAATATAGTCCTTAATCATGGCAAGGGGTGAAGGTCACAAGGGAGAGAACTGCTACCATAGTCTTGAGGATATCTGACATTGTTTCCGAGGTCATGCTTGTTTATTTTGGTTCAGTTTTCATCTAATCATAAACATTATCCGACTTTTTGTGAAGTCAACTCATCTTCTCATATCGATGCTGCTTCCCCTGCCACCATCCATGCTAGCCCTTGCACTTCTGCTGTTAGTACTGCTGACACTCACACTTCTCCTCCTGTACTGCCTCTCCTCGCTCGGATCTTGCGTTACCATGCCACTCTGTCTAGCAAACAGATTCAGCACATCCGTCAAGCTGACCACTCCAGTAAGCTTGCCGCTTATTCTCGCACCAGGGAAAGCCGCTGCGGAAATACTCGGAAACGCAGGATTTATTGGCGGCGAGGCGCCGCCGACAGCTACCGGAGGTGATGGTGCGGTGAAAACGCTCGGGTTCGAGATTTGTGGTATTGATGGTGTGTTTCCCTGTGATGGGTTCTCGCCTTCTACAATCCACATTCTTTGGCTGGTGGTGGCAACCAGTTTTGCAACCGTGTGAGCCAGCGTGGAATATGGGTTGACATAGAACACAGGGAATGAGTCCTTGCCGTTTTCAGTTCCTCGCTCTGTGAGAATGACTGAGATAAAGTGGATGCAGGATGAATGGAGAAGCGGCAGGGAAGAGGTCTTGGTGAGGTGGCGTACGTCTACGACAGAGATGTTGCCGATAACGTTTTGCGCGTTGTCGATGACCGCCAAGGATGAAAGACCTTCTGAATTCATCAGGAGCAAGGCTTCGGTTAATGGCTTATCACCGCTAGTAAGCGTTAGATATTGTCCTTCTGCTCGTGGTGATTCGCCCTAACACGTGCTAGAATGCGGCTGAAAAGGGGAGGACTTACTTGATGGCGATAATTTGATGAGTTCCTATGTCCAGGTCCTTCAAGATCTTGGGATACAAATGATCGACGACTGAAAACGAGCTTCCATTATCCCACAAGAAGTTGACGAGGAACCACTGGCTAAAAATGCCAATGATCTCGTCCGAATTCTCCTTTGTAATAAGGATGCGATGTGTGCCTCCCGCAAAGAACTCAACAGCTGAGGCGAGGTCTGCGGTTTCTGGCAGGGTGGCAATCGGTGCCTTTTTGGCTAATGACAAGACATCAGGTAGCGGTATTGGCTTCCCTTCACTTGCTTTCTTCGCGATCTCGGTGTAGACATCCACCATTTCCGGTTCTGGTGAAGCCAAGCCGAGCACAACAAGGAGGTATGCGTTGAGGTCGCTGTAGTCGAAAGTTCCTGCGGCAATGATGGATGACGGCTCGTCACGAAGGAGAACAACATGTGGTGTACCATAGTCGATCAGTATCTAGTAGCCAAACATTAGCCACTATAGAAAGAAGCAATCGTTGATTGTAATGCTTACCTTGGTCGCCTCCTCCACGCTCATAGTCCTATCAACCCATCTCACTAAATCCGGGTTCATGATCCCTCCAATCTTGATCTTTCGCCAGTCTTTTCCTTTGTACTTTAGATCTCTCGTTCTTGGAACTGGTGGATGGTTGAGCAAATCTTGTATGGCGCCTTGCGAGAGCGAGGGATTTCTGCGGATACGTGGTGAAGGAGGATGAGGGCGCATGTTCTCAGCGATGCTGGACCGGTGGCTTAGAGAGCCTGTCGATGAGGCAGAGGTCTGTCTCTCCATACTTGGAGGCAGAGTGTCCTGGGATACATTGCTCAAGCTCAAGGAAGGATGCGACTTGATTGGATCTGGTGTTGGGTTCGTCATTTTAGGAAGATGGTTCGATTTGAATAGAGCTTGTTGAACTGGATGACTCGTCTATGTAAGGTTCAGTGTATTGAAGTGGGCACGGTGAGGTGTAGCTTGAATGTTGTGCAGTGTATGAATTTCATGAGGATGTGTTCTCCAACAATGAAGTGGCTAATTCTCGATTGCTCTAAATAGCTTTCTGTATGCAGTTTGTAAACTAAGTAGTCCACGGACAGGTGCAGCTGCGACGCGGGGTAGCATGAGGTCAGGCGGATCAATATTACAGCGGTGGTCATGACTCCGCAGGAGCGCCATCCGTGCTCCACTACCTATTTGGGAAAAACGAACGCCGCCATGAGTCCCAATCCAGCGCCAGCCTTCATGCACCTGTGTTTCACAAGGAAGCGCGAAAGCAAAGACAACATGCAGCTAAGGTATCTTTGAAACCGCTCCCATTTGACATTGACTTCCTATCTACATCTTCCATCTGCCCCTTTATGGATTCCCGAACCCCTTGGCATTCTCCAGTGCAACGGCCAATTTTAGCTTCAGTGTCTCCCTGTCCTTATACTCTGGCAACAGCAGATATCCAAAACAAGTCATTGAAGCCGGCAGCCTTGCCGTGCTGGGGTTTACTCTTGCGCTTTGCTCTTCCACTTCCGCGCCCGTGATGGCTCCGACCTCTGGCGCATCTTCAGCTCCCTCATTGTCAGAAGCGGTGTCTATGGCAGCGATGTCAGCCAATACATCCCTCTCAACTTGTGAGATCTCTTGATGTTCCCCTGACGAGGCGTCAGCTGTCTCAACCTCGGCCCACGAAACGCTCGCTCTTCTCTCAGCAGTCACACGCTCCGCCTGCTCGGAATCCACAGGTGACCCATCGCTGTGGCTGTCGGATGACTTCTCGTCATCACTAAAGTTAGCCGGCGGCAACGCGCATTGCGGGTTCACAGCAAGAATCGCGGCTCTAATATGCATTTCGGCCTCGCGATCGCCTCTCGCGCGTGCATCGTCCATGGCCTCAGCAACAACCTCGAGGTAAGCTTGCTCGGCGGCCTCCCTTGCGGCGATCTGCCTCGCATCTTCGCTCTCCTCCCCTTCACTTTCAGCCAGAGATGCAGCACGCGCCTCGAGCGCGGCCCTGCCAGCATCTTTCAGCAATTTTCGTGCTGCTGGAATAATTCCCGATTCTCGAAGCGCAAGGTCCATTTCAGGTATGAAGTACAATGGGGTTCCTGGAACTGCAGCGGCTTCTGCAATTTCCTGCGGCGTTTGTGAGGGGTCGTCATCACTCTCTTCATCCTCCAATATCTCCTCTACCCTCTCTGTCACTTCTTCCGTCACTTCAGCTCCATCTGTGGCCTGCCCACTTTCCTCCCTCCAGGTAGGGGTATCCGCATCCCAATCCTCATCGTCGCCACCACCTTCATCACCATTTCTTTGAATGGCAAAATTAATACCACCCATGCCACCAACAGGCACACGATCACTAGCCGTCACGAACTCCAGTAGCCTCTTCCGTTGTTCCTGATCGTATTCCTCTACAATCGACCAGAAATCCTTAATAGTCCTGTGGTCAGCATGATAGCCATTTGTGTACATAGCTGTCTTCTTCAGCTCCTCCATATCAATGTGCTGCACACCTTCCAGAACTTCCTGAAGAAGTTGAGGTGTGAATAGGCACAGAGATTTCCCTTCCAGTAATTGGCAGAATCCACGTTGAAATGCTTCAAACTGCGGGCGTATGGCATAGTCGACCAGGTACCTGATGTAATCCTCGACGTACTTTTCCCTGTTGGCCGAAGTAACCATGCGAGCTTCTAGTCCTGGTGAAAGAAGACCCGGGAGGAGGTCTTTCATTTTTGGCTGATTAAGCTTCACTCGGCCGTCGGTAAACTGTGGCCAACCTAACCTCTGCCCGTACATCTTTTCGTTGACGGAAAATCCGAGAATATCAGCGCCGAACTCATATGTCCGACAGAAGATATCCTCGACCAATCCATCCTTTTCGTCCCATTCAAGTAGTTGAGTAAGACCGGAGGCGAGGTCAGGCCAGCCATCCTCGATGTCATCCATACCAAGCTGGATTGTGCCGCGAGTCAAGAGCTTTTTGTAAAAGACTCTTGGGAATGTCACCGGCATCGTGCATCCGTTGTAAAGTGCGAGGCCAAAGATGAGCCCAATGAGCTCAAACTGCCACAACGACACAGGGGAAGTGGACTGAAGCCAGATCATCTTCGTTCTTTCATCCACGGTGAAGGCTCCGTAATCGGGATTGGTAGCTTGTGCCGCAACCAGGCGGAAAAACTCCAGCTGCACGCCTCCTAGATCTGAGCCAAATTCACCAGCCGCCTCGCCAAGTTTCACTTTCAGTGGCCGAAGCAACTCTCTCATCTCTCGCCTGTAAAGATGGTCGAAAGTATCCTCCAACACCTGCTCGCGACTGATATCTAGGACGAGGTACTGTGTCCTAGAAATCCATAGTTTATCTCGGAGATTGGAGAGGGCGCCCTGATCCTTTATTGTTGGAATAGCCATTAGTTCAAGGCGAACCATCTCCATTGTGGCAAGCTCATATGCCTCCTTCATTTTTGAGAAGTTAATGGTTCGAAACTTGTTCACTCGAAAGGCATTCGTGAATAGGAACGGGTACTGAAAGATGTGCACCTCCCTCCGCCTGCCCTCCCTTACTTCGCGGTTGATCCAGTCAATTGGTAAGCTTTCAGCGTCAAGCCGGTTCTCAACGAACTCGCACTCGAAATCAAGGTCGTATGTATCCAGCTTATCTCGACCCTTATATAATTGCTCATGCAGGGACAGTGCGCCAGCTACAGGACCATGTGAAGGGACCAGAGCACTACCGTCCCAGTCATGCATTAGAACCGCCTTCGCCCAGGCAAGCAATATTACAGAAGCTCGCTGGCCAGCCGGCTCACGGTAGTTGATCTCGAAGTTTGTAGTCGTAGGATCGGAATCATCGTCGAAGTGCGTCAACGACTGTATGATACAGTTTAATCCAAGGGTTTTGTTTGTGTTCCGCGATCCCTTTAATTGGTTGCCGGTTTCCAAATTTTGAGTGTCCTCGCGAACCGGAATCGCTGCAAATACCCTTCGTGCCAACCTCAATGCTAGCTCGTTAGAGTATGCATCATCCGCAAGTAGTGAATACTCCTCTACCTTTCCTGAATCATCCAGGCAGTGGTGTGATTGCCCTTGGGCGCGCGTAACCAAGGTTAATCTGGTCAGATCATGGCTAAATGAGCAAGGAACTGTGGCTATGAGAGCATGGCAAAACAAGGTGACCATATTGGAGGCGTCCTGCTCAGAGACGTTCTCCGCTGCGGCAGAATCAAACTTCCGCCGCCCCTTAATACCAGCCATAGCATCCAGTTTATGTGGCATGTGGTACAGGGCACCGGCGGCAATCCATAATGCTTCTAACATAAGATCCGGCGCAACTTGTGATATGCGCATGAAACAGTATTGCAGAAGTCGGCCTGGGAGGAGCTTGCCTGAGTCGTCCGAGAAAGAGCGTAGCAAAGTACGGTAATCGCTTAGGACATAGAAGATGCTCTGCTCGGCAAAGGTTCTCCACGGCTTAGCTGAGCCTGGGAGTCTTCTGTCTGTAAGTTGCCCTTGAGATGCCCATCCGCTCTGCCAGTTGACAGGCCTCACGAATGTTCCAGCAAATCTTGATTGCAGTTCCGGCGACAGATCTGCCAATAAAATGTTACACAAGAGGTCAATAGTACGGACCGAGAGCACTTCAAGGCACTGGGGTAGCTTTTCATTCTGCTGTTGCTTCTCTTCCGTTGCGGAGGTTTTGGCATCCATCAGCTTTTCTGGTCGCGCGCTTTGAGTAACAGCCTCGATTATTTCGTGGCTCTCGGCGCTTTCAGAGCTAGCGATGGTAGTAGTCTTTCGTGGTTGAGCTTTCACCTCTCCGAGAATTGGTAAGACTGCTCCTTGGTGGGAAAATAAGGTTATTGGCTTGACGGTAGAGGATGGGCTGATTTTGGGTTTTCTATCGCTAGACTTACGTCTCACATTGTCATCCGTAAACGAATTCACTCTAGCGAGCTTGAGTGCTTTGCCAAGGTCGACATGGTCTCGGCGCCTTATGTCTGGTACAGAGGGCGAGCTAGGTGCGCTGAACATTGTAGAGTTTGGCTGTCCATCACCCATCCGGCGGCTCCTGCTTGTGTCAGGGACCGTACTTTTCGGCTGCCTCGTCCTATGGCCCGAGGCCTCGTCGTCAACTATAGGTGAAGGCTTCGGTATTGCCTCAGGTGCATTTGGTGAAAACGAAGGGGCCTCTTTATGACTCAGTGACTCAGTCTCTAAACCGGGTATCAACTCCTCTCTGAAAGACGGTGCTGCTTCATTTATGTCTTTCATATGGCTTCTGTGAGCAACTGCGGCCGCCTTGTCTGTCTTGTTCGCGACTCTCTCCAACGAATTTGGTGTTAACCATTCCAACATTCTCAGGGCATCGGTATTGAACAGATTTTGCACAAAAGACCGTGGATCAATCTTTTGCTGCTCTTTTCCATCGAGAGAGGTTGCTTTAAGCAGTGATGTCGGCGATGAGGTTGGTTGCCCAGGTGCTTCTAAGGCTCCAGATGACGTTGTGTGTACCCTCGAGTTGCTGTCCTCCCGTCGGCATCCTCTGGGGCTTTTGCTGGCAGCATATGATTCTGGAGCCACCGTCTCTGCACTCCTAGAATGTGTGTCCACCCAGTTGCCATGAGCACTGTCGTTCATGGCCGAAGCCGTATCATCATTTCTGATGTCTTGCTGCGAGAGTATGTGCGGACAGAGGGCCGATTCGGGATTGTCCTGGCTAGCCAACTGACATGCCAGCACTCTCGAGCTCGTCGGGCTGTACCGTCGGACGGGCCTGGTGCCCGCGAGACGCCTGCGACACGAAAAACATGCTGGTGTTGTGCATTCAGGGACGCGACAGCCGTAACGAAGTTGTAGGATAAATCTCTCGACGAGCAGCTGGAAGTGATGTCGCCTGCTTGCGCGGTATATGCTGTAGACACGTTCTGGATCTCTGATTTCTATAGTCGCTTTAACAAGCTCCCGAGGAGCGCCCTGAGGAAGTCGTGCGAATGTTGGTGCTTGAGCCGACCATAAGGCTGACAGGAGCGTGGCATTATTGCTCTCAGTGTAGCCCTTCCAAGGCTGACAAGCACGACCTGCCATAACATGTATAGTCGTGCGGTCTCCCCAGACGGGCAAGTAATAGATATTTTCGAGTGTAATTTTTGTTGCGGCGACCGGTTGGCGCAAGGAGACAGCGGCAAGGTGGATTTTTCTGGTGCGTCGCTGTACGCCGGAGGTGATATGCGCTCTGCGTCCAGCGGTTCGATGTCTATTGGGTGCGCAACGCCAGCCGTTCAGCTTCAAGGCGTTGATGTGTCGGTAAACTAAGTTAAAAGGTAAGGTTTAGTACTTCACAGAAACATCAAGATGGTTCCGCGTAGTTACGCGTAGCACACATGGGCCAACCGGTCGCTTGGCATCAAAGTCTTATCGTTATCGTTGTGGTCGCCTTCGCAGCTTCAGTGACGCAAGCGGGAGGGAGACCCTGAATCGAGATGTGGAATAGAATGAACACATTAACTCTTCACTTGTGTAGGCCGGTGAAATAGAACCACGTGCAATAACTACAGCTGGGTTCCAGTGAGGACATTCACGGAGCTTCACATCAAGAGCAAGGCCACCTGGCACAGTTGAAATGCCGCTGGACGGCTCTTATGTGGTGCGAGCTTATCCAGCTTCACGAATTCACGCCTCTGCTGGGTGTGCCAGTATGTGGAAGAAATTTCCGTTGCAAATAAGAGCTATTCCTCTTTTGGGCATTCATACGTGTACTTCAAATACTCCGTAATCGTGGTTGTAGAAGACGTGTGGCGCCACAGTGACTGTGCTCTGTAGTCGTACTTCCAACAGCGGTACCACAACGCCAAGTGACATAGAAGGCAGCGCTACCACGCACGCATCTTTGTCTCCTTGGAAAAAAGAAGCTAAAATTGGCAAATAAACAGTTGGCATTATTAATTGCTGGCCTTCTTAGTCATCCCTGACATACCCCCCCGGCTTTCCAAGACAGCGGAGTCATTCAGAGGCAAAGAGCCAAAAGCTGCCAAAGGCGGCAAGCGGACTGTGACACTTAAACTCGCCAATTTTCTCGTTTTCCCCTCCCGTTATCGATTGTGAATTATCGAAATTCGTTATCGAGCCACCTCCACCATCACCATCACCACAAACAATTTTATTGTGCGAGTTCTTCCTAATAAACTCTTGATTTAACAACTTCACGAAACCCTCATCTACACATTTCGTCAATATGGCGACGGTCGCAGCAAGCCGCGCGCCCGCGATGGGACCAGAGGACGTCCAGCAAACCCATCCATACACCTGCAACACCTGCCAGGTCGCTTTCCGCAACAGTGAGCTCCAGCGCGGACATATGAGGAGTGACTGGCATCGCTATAACCTCAAACGCAGAGTTACCTCTTTGCCACCTATCTCTTCTGAGGTGTTCGCCGACAAGGTCATCTCGGCCCAGGCTTCCGCCACCAACGCTGCCAGCAAGGCATCCTTCGAGAAGACATGCACAGCTTGCGAGAAGACCTACTTCTCCGAGAACGCTTTCTACAACCACGTTGGAAGCCAAAAGCACTTGAAGCAGGTTGCTCAGTTGCGCCGCCGCGCCCAGATTGCTGATGATGCCGCTTCTGTCGTTTCTTCCAATGTCACCTCCCAGGTCACTGCTACGGCCACCGAGGCAAGCGAATCCGAGGAAGAGTCTGACGAGGAAGAGCTCAAGAGTGTAACCCAGAATAAGGACGAGACTACCGTCTCTGACGAGAACGCTGATGATGATGAGGAGGAGAAGAAGGTTGAGGTTCCACTCATGCGCTGCTTGTTTTGTAACTACGAGTCGCCAACTATCGACCTGAACGTTGTCCATATGGAGCGCATCCACAATATGTTCATTCCAGAGAAGTCATATCTTGTCAACCTTGAGGGTCTTATTACCTCCCTGTGGGAGAAGATCAATATCCTCCAGGAGTGCTTGACCTGCGGCAAGCTGAAGCCAACCGTCTTTGGTCTCCAGACCCATATGCGCGACAAGGCTCATTGCTCTATCCTATTCCACACCGAGGAGGACCAGCTTGAGATTGGAGAGTTCTACGACTTCCGCGGCACCTATTCCGACGAGGAGTCCGAGGATGAGGACGAGGTCATGGAGGACGCCAAGCCAGCCGCCGCCAAGCTCGGAGGAAAGCGCTCTACCAAGATCATTCCAAAGGAGGGCGAGGACGCAGAAATGGACGATGGCGAGGGCTGGGAGACCGATTCTTCCAGCTCCTCCCTTGACTCCGCAGACCTCACAGCCGTTCCCCTCTCGGGCCGCGAGCACAGGTACGAAAAGCTCGACCGCCATCCGCATCACGCCGCTGGCGTTGACCCGAGACCCCACAAGAGTGCTGACGGATTCCATAGCCATGCTCACAAAGCGCGTCACGCCGCGTACTACGACGATTATGAATTGCATCTTCCAAGCGGTCGTGCGGTCGGTCACAGATCGCTGGCCAAGTACTACAAGCAGAACCTGCATAACCACCCATCGCCAGAGGAGATCCAGGAGAGATATGCGATTGAGCAGGCTAGAGGCAGTGATGTCGAGGAGGAGAGGGATAGCAGAGTCGTTGAGAGAGAGAACCGGGAGCGCGGTCGTGCGCTCAACACCAGAGCCAATCCGAATAGAGGTATGATCGGGGTCAGCGAGCAGAAGAAAAAGGGGGTCGCAGCCTGGGAGATGAAGGCCAGGAAACAGCAGGACTACGACAGGCAGAAGTTCAACTGGGGCGTCAACAAGCAGAACAACTCCCAGAAGCACTTTCGCGACCCACTTCTCCAGTAGACGGGTCGTGTTGGTGTCCTGGCTGGCTTGCTGTTTTACAGACTTTCAGGTCTCCGCTTTTGTTTTTGCATGCAGGAGTTTTTGAAAGAGTAGTTGTTGTTTTGAGCTTTACCTTGGTACCCGGGCTTACTTGCAAGTGAGAGCGTTGCAGGGAAGCTGCCAGGTGATTGGCTTTTTGATGAGCAGAGGTTTGGGGGATGAGAGGATTGGGGAAAGCAACGCCTGGCTATCACGGTTGATTATACTTGATAGACTACCATGACCAATAGACAAAGCGTTTCTCCCCAGGATAATCAAGCATTTGCCGTTCCCAATAATACTGTCTTCGCTAAACGCCGTCAATTTCTAGTTTACGGTGGAGGTTTGTCGACTAATTTGCGCGTGTTCGTATTGCTATTGTTGTCATCTCTAAGACTGAGAGCCTTGAGATACAGCCATTTTAATTGACCATGTTGGCGTGGCGGCTTTGGCACAACTATTAAGAACGTTCTCGTCTTCTTGTAGGAAGCAAAAAAAAAAAAATTGAAAGGGAAAGGGCATTGCGCGTCCCTAGCGAACCATACGATTTGAGAAGTAGCAGTCGTCAGAACATCGTCAAGGATAATGTATTATCAGAAATGGAAAGAACGACCAGCCCATTTTGTAGCGGTTATAGGTTAATTTAGGTTAACACTATCAATCAAAACGGTTCCATAGTGTAGTTGGTTATCACATCGGTTTCTGATCTTGGCGTACGATCGCGGATTTACCGGTAACCTGAGTTCGAATCTCGGTGGGACCTGCTTTTTAAAATTTTGGCAGTTGCGGCATGAAGGCCTAGGCGCAGCAGGGCTTTGGCGCGTGACCGCATCGCTCACAGTGTTTACACATACCCGAGGAAAGGGCTTTTTGCACGACGATTTCTGTTTTTCAGACGGATGGTTCAACGAACTGCTCTGAATAAGGCTTCGTAACTGCGACGGCTGGTACTACCGGCTGGTACCACTACCGAGCAAGTTCCAAACGGACAGTTAACCAATCTGATCTCCTTCACGGCCCTATTCCCCCTCACCATGTTTTGACATCGCCTCTCAAAAGAGGGATGCGAAGCGTAGCCACCAATGTTTACCTAGGCTAGCCCTCCACTTACATCGCTCATAGTAAGGATGTTTTTCTTCGTGTCTGCAGATGTAGGAAACCTCAACCAGTGGCACATGGTGATTTAAGATTGAGAGAGTCCTGATCCCTATAATAAGTAACGGCTGTTGAAATGGAGTTGGTTGGCATGACTGATGAAATGTCGTGACGAGGGGCGCTCTTACAGTTAGGTCTGGTCTTTCTAGTCTGTCTAGTCGTTCTTCTCTTTACTTGCGCACCGACTACTGCGTGCTTGGTCGATCTTTCATAGAGTTGTTTCACTGAAAGCTGGCACGAAAAAACCTAAATAGGTTGCCTTGTCTTAAGAAGGTTGCTTCCAGACCAAGACGAGGCACAATCATCGCATAAGGGATTGTGAAAATAAACTGGTCTCTGAAGCTATAACAAATGCGGTCGGTCTTAAAAAGATCTTCAAAGTTATAGATCAATTCATCTATCCATCCGGGTATTCATCTAACAAAACGTCACTTATGCTCAAACGCCACAAAACTAACCCATCGGCCCCCTATCTTCTGCCATAAACAGGATGTTCATCATGGGTTTTTCCACTCCTCCACTTCTTGACCGGCTTGGCGCGCCCGCCCTCAAAACCGGTGCTACCAGTACTCTCTCTGCTACCTTCCCTCACATACCTCTCCTCACCCCTCGGTGCCGGCACACCACCCATAGCACCACCCTTCGTATAACTCGTCGCATCACCAAGCGTTGGAGGCAAGGACTCCGCATCTCTTCTGAAAAGTTGCATAATCTCCTGCATGCCCAGCTTACCCGCTCCACCCTTGCCTCCCTCAATAGCCTGGTTAGCAAGTTCCCTCTTCTTCTCCTGCAACTCAAGAATTCTCTCCTCAACCGAGTCCTTGATGGTGATCTTGTAGACAATAACATCCGTCTTCTGCGTAAGGCGATGCACACGGTCAATAGCCTGCTCCTCCACGAACGGATTCCAGAATGGCTCGAGAATAACGACCCTCGTTGCCGCGGTCAAATTCAGACCCAGAGAACCACACTTCAACGAACAGAGCAAGATGCGGCAGGATTTCTCTTCGCGCAGCATCTTGAGCGCGGCTTCGCGGAGGTCGTTACGCATGGATCCGTCGTAGCGAGTATACTTGTACCCATCTCGCTGCAAGAATGGCTCGATCAGGTCAAGCATAGATGTGAATTGCGAGAAGACGATGAATTTATGCTCATCTGCCTCTTTGCCCAGGATGCGGAGAAGGTGGGTGATCTTGGTAGAGGTGATGACTTCAGACATCTTATGCTGGTCGCTCTTTTCACGGCGGGCAGTCGGGTTGGCAGGGAGCTCAGAATCAGAGTCCGATTCCTCAACCTCGACGATGGATTCGTTGTCCGATTGCTCAGAGTCTGAGGAGATGGTAGTCACGCCCTTGGCGCGGCGGACCGTCGGCGAGCCGTCAACTGTGACGACGCTGCGGGTGGTGCGGACACTTTCGCGTGTGGTGTTGGCGAGAATGGAGTTATCATCTTCCTCGTAGCCGTCTTGTGAGTTCCTGCTGTCCTCGTCGGAGGAGTTGATGTCCTCGCCTGTGCCGTCTGCGTCCTCATCAGTCGTGCCACCAGCCTTACCAAGTCTTAAGGGGTCCTTCTCATCGCCACTGACGACCCAAGAACCTTCATCATCGTCGCTATCGGGGATGACGTTCCTGTTTCTCGGCTTGCGGACCTTTGGCTTCTGCGGTGGTGTCTCGCTCCTCGCAATCGGCGATGAATCGAGCTCAACGAAGTGAGGCTGCTTGCGAGCACCACGAAGAGCAGCATTTCTGTCCCTCGCAGACTCCTTCTTCGTCTTCGGCTTTTTGGTGCTCAGCATAAGGTCCTCCTCACACTCCTCGCACCTGGCAGCACCGGCCCTCGCTAAGTCTTTATGAAGTGGCAATTGACAGATATCACACTTCTTAGTGCCGACAGTGGTCTGGCCAAACATATCTGCAAGGTCATCCATCTCGTCCGCCACCGCATTTTTGTTTGGCGTCGACGGGATGGTAGCAACTTCGGCACCCAGGGCCTCACCATCCTTACCAAGTTGATTCGAGCACAACTTAGGATGATTACACGCCTGCCTCAGTCTAAGAAGAAGCACCAATGCACTCGCATAATTGATGTTGGATCCATCCATCATGTTCTTCAAGCTCTTATCAGTTCTGGTCTCCAGCTTCTCATAGAAAAGTCTCTCTTGAGGGGAGAACTCAGCAAGCACCTTCTCGATCCTTCTCTCCGTAACCTTGAAGCCGGTCTTGCTGACCTCTCCTGCTGCCAATGCCTTTCCGCCAGGATTGAGTGCTCCCTCCTTCTTCAAAATCTCTTTCGTGCGCCTCTTCATGAAGATCTTGAGATAATGCTGGAGGCGCTTCATAGCTACGTCGCCTCTTCCATTCTTCATTGGACGATCGATTTGGTCCTTCCATTGCTTCAGGTCGTCGTATGGCTTGATGCGCAAGAACTTGATCAAACTCTGCAACTCATCGAGGTTATTCTGCATCGGTGTTCCCGTAAGACACCACCTGTATTCCGATCTCAAAGCATAACACGCTTGGGTGGCCTTGGCATTGCGGTTCTTGATGGTGTGGGCCTCGTCGAGGATTACACGATACCAGTGGATGCCGAAACAGCCAACCTGCACGCCGTCGGCCTTGTCCGAAGAGTTTCCATGCTCCGAGACGAGGATTTGGTACGTTGTGATAACGACATCGTATTTCTTGAGGTCGTTATAATTCTTAGTTCGTTGCGGTCCATGGTGAACGATGACGCGGAGAGCATGGACGGCCGTAACCTTATCTTTGATTTCAGCTTCCCACTGCCTGATCAAAGCCAAAGGCGCGACAACGAGTGTGCCTTTGCCCATATCAGCTGGGAACTTGCGCTTGCCATCCACAAGGTCTGATCCTGACGGTCTTGAATTCGAAATGATGAGCGACACGGACTGCAAAGTCTTTCCTAATCCCATGTCATCGGCGAGAATTCCACCCTTTGGCACAACTCCCTTCTTCGTGGTACCAAGCTCACGCCCAGTCATCCATGCCAGACCCTCAACTTGATGCGGCAGAAGCTTGACTCTGATGCCCTCCACTGTTCCATCATCTTCGTCCTCGTCTTCCTCCTCTAATGATGCATCGGCGGTGACTGCCAGACTCTTCATCATGCCACTCAAAGCACTCGCGCCATCTGGCTTCTTCTTTCGTGATCTTGTTTTCGGAACATCGTCTTCATCCTCGATTGCACCCTCCAACAATGCCTTCAAGTCCTCGGCGGCCTTCTTTGGGTCAACAAAAGAGTATGGATCGTTTGCCTGCGCTAATCTATCATAGTTGTATCTATTCGTCGTGAGATCAATAGGATTCTGATATTGGCCCACAGGTTGAGGGATAGGCTTGTATCCTCGATCCACATCGGTTGGGTTCTTGTATTGGCCCGCTGGTTGGATGTTCGGCTGATAGTTGTTGTTCACTGGCTTGAAACCGCCAAACAGGCTCTTTGGCGCACCGCTCTCGTACTTGGTCCCGAACGTGCCATATGCAGCTGATGGCGTCGCCTTCGTGGTAGTGTATTCCGGGCCAGAAGGCTTGCGAATCGGTGTCGGCGGGACAGCCATTGCGCGCCCCGATGGCTGGTGTCCTGGGATGTGACTCTTGACAAACTCCTTCGCTTGCTGGAGATGTGGATCTCTTGGCTGCTGGTCATGCTGCAACATTGGCTGTCTCGGTGCCGCGGGTTTCGACGGCAAGAACATGCCGTCATTTGAGGCATGATTCTTTGGTTCCTGGTTCTGCGATTCATAGTTATTCTGCTTGCGGAAAGGGCTATTTGGCACCGTCGCACGTCCGAACTGGGGTGCCATAGTCGGACCCTTGTCTCTTGGTTCTAATGGTCTTGACTCGTTCGCACTGTTGGCTGGAACAGCAGCAGCGCTCGGCCTTGGGGCCGATCTCTCATTGACCATCTTGGAGGTGTTGTTTGCCACAGGCTTTGGGCCTAGGTTTAGCGGTACCGCTGATTGATTTTGGCCTCGAGGATGAAAGCTGGCGCTTGCAACAGAGCTGTTGTCGAAAAGTCCAGTCGAGTGGCCAAAATCGCTCAGACTGGGTGAATGTGGTGGGGCCGAATCGTACGCGTCGCGGGATACAGGCATGCGTGCGCTTAAGAAATTCAGCGGTATGTGGGCGTCGGCGAGCTTATTTATACTGCAGAGCAAGCTGCTGTGATTGTCGTTATTACCGAGGTTTGTCGTTGAAGTGTTGGTGTCGAGGTCACTGCAACCTGTCTACTTCGAACTCCATCGTTTCTATTGTCGTTGATTTGCGATAGCGACGGCGATAAAAGTGACGTGCCGTTGGCCGGTGAACGAGGAAGGGCGGAACGGGGACGGGTGGAACGATAAAACGGCCAAATAAAATGAAACGGTCAAATATCACACGGTCAGACAGGGAGACTATTATGTCCGTGCAGGGACGCGAGTTTGGACGCTGACAGCTGGCGATGGATCGTTCTTGAGCTAAACGGCTTGGCGGATCTGATGGCTGGGCCAAGCTAACTTCATCTCTACCAACGGTTTACCTTTACTTGATTGGGCCATATAAAGAGTTGGGACAGAAGGCCATAATGTAGTTGTCGTCAAGCTAAAGAAAGGAAGCCCCTTCACACGCATCCAACGGTAAGCGGCACCCAGAGAGAACGAGCCTTCTTATCCGCACAGCCACCGATGAACGCCCTTGCATGGGTTGAACCTTCTCATATCATAACTGTGTTGCTGCGCCTCAGCTCACAACTTCCATTCAATCAATTCTTTGATTCTCTCAGGCTTCGTTTCATGTATTCCACGGCTCTTAACTGTGGCGTTGTCATCACTCGTTCGCAGTTGCCTATAACAATTCCTTTTTCAAGCACCTTGTCCTTGTTCGTGTTACCGGCGTTGTCTGCAGGCCGCACTCACTGCACCTTGTCGTTTACTTGCCGCCCTGCCGTGTAACACCTGACTTTCTATACTCGCTCATAGTGCGAGCTCAGCTTGCCCAAGACCATCGAGTCTTCCCAATCCAGTACTCTCACATTCAAGTTTGCGCAAGACCATCGAGTCATCCCGATCTAGTAAACTCAAATTCAAGTTTGGCTGACGACCTGCGGCTCACCTGGCAGCACCTACCAGCGCCGAGACAGGACCGCTGAAGAAAGACATTCAACACCAAGCTGGATGTAAATATCCTCGTTTACCACAACCTCATTCGTAGCATCTGCCACGATGAGAACCACAACACTCATTCCCGCTGCTGTGGTAGTTCTCGCCTTATCAACAAGCATCACGGCCATTGAAGTCGACTTCACATCTCCAGGTAAACCGTCCCCTCTTTTGCGAACAAACGATTGCCCAAGAACTTCCATGATCAAGTCTAACCATGCACAGAATCGGTCAAGAGCGCAGCAGCCACAATCGCCTACGACATGATGAGCTACTACAAAGGCAACATCTCCGGACAATGGAATATCCCTGGCCTCCTCGACCAGCCGCCAACAGGCTACTACTGGTGGGAGGCAGGCGCAATGTGGGGATCCATGATCAATTACTGGCACATCACAGGTGACACCAGCTACAACGACGTTATCAGTGAAGCTCTGCTCTTTCAAGTCGGCCCATCCAGCGACTTTATGCCACCGAACCAGACCAAGACCCTGGGAAACGACGACCAAGCTTTCTGGGGAATGTCGGCCATGTCTGCGGCCGAATTCAACTTTCCCAATCCACCTTCAGACCAACCGCAATGGCTTGCTCTTGCACAAGCAGTCTTTAACACTCAAGTGCCGAGATGGAACACGGAGAGTTGTGGTGGAGGACTCAAGTGGCAGATCTTCCCTTTCAACAACGGCTATAACTACAAGAACACGATCTCGAACGGCTGTTTCTTTAACCTAGGTGCCAGACTTGCAAAGTACACCGGCAACAATACCTACGCAGAGTGGGCCGAGAAAGCCTGGGACTGGACTTCTCGCATTGGCCTTATCGACCAAGACTACAACGTGTACGACGGCTCCGACGACCTCCTGAACTGCTCAGAGATCAACCACATCCAGTACTCCTACAACGCCGGGGTGTGGCTTCTCGGAGCAGCAAGCATGTATAACCACACAAACGGCAGCGCCTTGTGGAGAGACCGCACGCAGAAGCTTCTGGACAGAAGCATTGCATTCTTCGGCGACCCAGTGACCAAGATTCTGATCGAAATTTCTTGCGAGACACAGGTCCCTCCAACTTGTAATACCGATATGAAGAGTTTCAAAGCGTATATTACGCGCTGGATGGCGGCTACTACGAAGATGGCCCCGTTCACGTATGACCAGATCAGCGAGTTCTTGCTTATCAATGCCAAGGCGGCAGCAGCGCAGTGTACAGGTGGACCGAAGGGGAGGGAGTGCGGACTCAAATGGATCAATGGCGGACAAGTAGGCGTATGGGATGGCACGACGGGTGTAGGCGAGCAGATGGGTGCGCTGGAGGTAATACAGTCCACCCTGATTAGGGAGACTGTTGGGCCTGTTACGAATGATACTGGTGGCACGAGTGTAGGTGATAATGATGCTGGAACCGGCGCGGTAGATATCAAGGGCTTGTACTGGGGAGAGAAGGAGGTCAGTAGCAAGGATAGGGCGGGTGCGGGCGTGCTGACAGCAGTTATGGTTGTGGGGATTATTGCCATGCTTAGCTGGATGACGTTCTGAGTACAAGCGTGCTATGAATATTACCGCTTGAGACGTGCGGGACGGACTGCACCTAAGTACTTCAAAACTGAAGCATACCTGGAGTCTAAAGTGGAAACCGGTTGGCGAAGTATTGGGTTATTTTTTGAGGCTGCAATGGAGGGAAAATAATGGGCTACTGCTAGCGAAACGAGATATCCATGGCGAATGGTGTTAGTAGACTGGCAAAGGTAGATAAAGGTGGCGTTATAATGCACTCTCTTCAACACGGATCTAGAATGCATATTTGGATAATTGGAACGGAAAATTACCCGACCGCCACTCAATGGCGGGTGGTTTTCCAAACTGCCACTTTCTACAACTTCGGCATCTAAGCTGCCACTCTTCAGCTCTAGGGGACACAACGCGCCTTACTATGGCCTAGCTCAGCGATACTGACCCCTGTCTCATTCTCCCTTGACTCCATTCCATCTCAACGCCGTTATTTGGCCCGTCATCGCTGTCGATGATTGCCAACGCTTTTCCGTTGCGCTTTTACAATTAATTGCAAGCTACAATATCGACTCGCTAGTAATTGTTCAAAAACTTATATGTCCTGAAGGTTCCACAAGGTCAATATATCTTTGCGATCCCTTCTCTTTTATCCCAAGTGCTGCAGTATCTGACGCCAAGAGGCGACGGCATCAAGGTCGTCAGTATGATACGGCAGACTTCAGAGATGGCATATTAGAAAGGTGATTTCTCAAGTGCGGCAGTTTGGGAAACCACGAAATTCGAGGTGGCGCTTAGGTAGTTTTCCCGAATAAGAAGCTTCAAGCCAAGCTCGGGGCTACTTTCATTTCCACGTCGCCCAATCCTGGACACATAATGTGCCGAATCGCTAAAAATATTCCCAAACATGCTCGCTCACTAGTCGCTAATCGCTATCAAACAAATTATGCATCCATCTATATGCCTGCTCATAACATGCGCCTTCACCCCCCCTAATAGTTCTCGGGCAAATCATCAAACTCCGGAATGGGTTGGGTACAATCAAAAACCCTATCGTACGCCTTCATCGGCAGAATTCCTGCTTCCAACCCCTTCTTATAACTCCACTGATGCGCCGTCTCCGTCTTCCAAGTCCAGTAAAACCAACCCCACCCCTCTTCAAAAGAATGCATCTGCGCCTCCGCAAACATCTTCAAGAACAACTTGTAGCTGTCACTATAACTGCTTGGGTCGGCGTTGGCTTCTCTGCAGGTACAAGGGGGACCTGAACCGTCGTTAGTCGGGCACACCGGGGACAAGACGCGAGTCAACGGATTCCCCGTATCATAGGTCCCCTCCCATCTCGAACCCCAACCAACGTTATTCAGGTAAGTAGTGCAGTCCGTATCCGCCTGCGACCACTCCGCAAATATCGTCGGACCGAACCCCGTCGATCGGTCCATGCTCAACCGACTCTGGTCCGTCCAGCCAGTGCACGCGTACTTGACTTTAGACTGGTGATCGAAGACCAGTTGACCGACATTGAAGATCACGTATTGATGCACATCCAACACCAAGCCCTCATAACTCTGGAGTTCTCCCTGCCAGTTATCCAGTCCGAGAAAGCCGTCCCCAAAGACGATGGGGCAGGTTATCCCAGCTTCGCGGATAAGCTTGTACGCCTTCCCACTCCACTCATTGACCTCCACAACCCTAAGCGCCGTCATCTTCGGCTCGTTGACGAGGCCATAGAAGGCGACTATATTCTTGTACCTCGGCTGACTAAAGAACGTCGCAAGGCTTTTATGGATCTCCAGACTCCTCTCGGCATTCAGCGCCCCATCCGTGCCATTCAGCCAACCAATGTCGCCCTGACGACCAGAGTGGTTCCACCCGTTCTGACTCCCTGGCATCCCATGCGGATCGAGATTAACTCGTAATCCGTATTTACGTGCCCATTCGATGGCGCGGAGCATGTATCTCCATGCTACACGCTCAACCAATGGTTCGTCTGCAAAGGTTTTCACGGCCCAGTAGCCGAAGGGAATGCGGACGTGGTCGAGGCCTGCGTCGCGGATCTCTTTGAACGTTTGTTCATTGATGAAGGTTACATAGTGTTTTTCCATCTCTGCTTTTGCTTGACTGCGGCCTAGCTTCTCGCAGAATGTCCATTCATCAATAATGCCGTACTGTAAGGGGTAGCGATTGAAGAACGACGGCGTGATGAAGGGCTCGAGGTTGAGCCACCCGCCTACGTTCACCCCTCGTGCTGGGCGCTCATCGTATGAGCCCCATTCTTCGTCGAGGGCTGGCACCTTGTTGTTTGCGCTGGCGGAGTCGTCCCATTTTGAGAATAATCCCATAACAGGTAAACCACCAACCGTCTCATCCGTGTACGTGAGATTGAAGTCCGTGGTGTCGAGCCATGAAAACGGGTCCAAGTCTGTACCCTTAACCGCGCTAGGTATAGATGAGGGATCGATCTTGTCTAGTGCCCCTAATGACGGCTTCCCCACATCTGAGGTGTCAGACGGCGTGAGGTTTTCATCTGCCGCTGCACTGCTCTTTTTCGACAGAACGACCGCAACAGGAACTATGACGGCCAGCGCCAGTAAAATGATGCCAATTGTGATTATGAGTTTCTTCTTTTTTTTTTTGGCGGCGTCTTCGTCGATGGTTATCACTGAGTCCTCCTTCCGCGTGTATTTGTGTCGTCTGGCGCCGCCTCGTTGGTCTAGCAGCGTTTCGCTATTCCCTTCTTCGAGCAGCGCCCCGCTCACTATCCTTCTCTTGCTCTTCCTGTAGTCTCGTCCTTCTCTGCCAGAAGTCTCAGGTAGAGAAGTAAACTTCTCACTGTAATCTACCCTGGTTTTCTTACGTCGTGCTGCTGGCTCTGGTCGCCTATGGGTTTCTCGGGTTTCGCGTCGCGCACGTTCATATCGCAATTCCTCCCTCGAATCAACCGATTCTGATCGTGTTCGCGAGTAGTCTGTCGGAGGCGGTCGCAGTCGATCGCGCGACCCAGAACCCCTGCTGTCATCCAATGCACGTCGCGCTTCCTGCTGTGATATGCGCCATTCACGGTCTCGCCTCCTTTCTTCTCGCCGCGCTTCTCGCTCTTCGTCGATGGCCGTCTGCTCTCTTATTGCCGCCTGCTCCTCTCTCCGCCTCCGTTTGCGCTCCTCATGTCGCGCAGTTCGTTCTGGATCCCTTCTCCTTGCTTCTCGGCGCGCCTCCCTTGCCGCTTCGCGATCGCTGTCGTAGGCGTCCTCCGGTTCTGTGTCTCGTCGCCTCCTGTCAGATCGTTCTCCGCGTCGTCTTTCGCGTTCAGGGTCGCGACGTCGATCGTCTCTGCTCCCCCTGTACCGTTCTCTGTCACCCCTAGACATCCTCTAATGTCTCAATTCTGTGCGCACAACAGAGGACTTCCAGGAATGCTTCTATGGCATCAATGGAATGTCTGGAGAAGCTCAATTCCTACGTGCGAGCTCGCCGGCGCCAATAATTCCTAAGATGCTTGGCTGCAATCCATCGTCATTCCCCGTCGGCCAAGCAACCAACCTCCCCTGCGCATCTCGATAAGGGCGATAAGTCATCAGTGGCAGCGGCATGTCGATCTTTCACGGTTCAGGATGAGCCGCTGGTAACCGGCCCCAGGTTTCCCCAGTTTCCCACCTCCGCACTATAGACGACTTTTATGGTAATTTCTCCTTCTCCTCCTTTTCCTTTTCTATTCAGTATAGATTTCCTATATACCCAATCCCACCATGATATCCTACAAAGCTGTCTGCCCGACCTCAGCGGCACTGCGTGCTGTCACCGCAACTATATCCACTTCCCCAGCTCTCTCCACGCCAAAGCCCCGCCATTACAGCGCAGCCGCTCCACCAACAGCTCGTCTGAATATTCCAACCGACTTCAGCACTACACCTATTCTCAATCACACCTCTGCCTCTGCTCTGCGTAACCCCGAGTTGTCCCCAGAAGCAAAAAATGGTACGACTAAGCGCATGAACCTCTTCCAAGCCGTCAATGATGCCCTCTCTATCTCATTAGCACAAGACGACTCTGTACTGCTCTTCGGAGAAGATGTTGCCTTCGGAGGAGTTTTCAGATGTTCGATGAACTTGGCACAGAACTTTGGTCAGGATAGGGTTTTCAATACGCCATTGACCGAGCAAGGTATCTTGGGTTTTGCTGTGGGGTTGGCAGCTGAGGGAATGAGACCCATTGCTGAAATACAGTTTGCGGATTATGTGTATCCGGCTTTTGACCAGATCGTGAACGAGGCAGCAAAGTTTAGATACAGAGACGGAGTGAATGGTAGAGGAGTAGGAGGTCTCACCATTAGAATGCCCTGTGGTGGTGTGGGACACGGTGCTTTGTACGTTCTCATTTCCCATTCAGTCCTACCGGCTGTGCTTAACATTCTGACAAAACTACACAGATACCACTCCCAATCCCCCGAATCCTTATTCACCCACATCCCCGGCGTCCGCGTCGTCATGCCCCGCAGCCCAATCCAAGCCAAGGGCCTCCTCCTCGCGGCCATCGAGTCCAACGACCCAGTCATCTTCATGGAGCCAAAGGCCCTGTACCGCGCCGCCGTCGAACAGGTGCCTGCAGGCCACTACACTCTTCCTCTCTCCTCAGCTGAGATCCTCAAGCCCGGAAAGGATATCACTGTTATTTCTTACGGCCACCCATTGTATACCTGTTCTGCTGCCATCGAGAAAATAGAAAAGGACATGGGTCTGTCTGTTGAGCTTATCGATTTGAGGACGATTTATCCTTGGGATAAGGAGACAGTGATGAAGTCTGTGCGCAAGACAGGACGTTGTGTGGTGGTTCACGAGAGTATGGTGAATGCCGGTGTTGGCGCGGAGGTCGCAGCAGCTATCCAGGAGGATAAGGAGACGTTTTTGAGGTTAGAGGCGCCAGTCAAGAGATGCGCGGGATGGAGTATTCATATGCCGCTTCTGTTTGAGAGGTTTAATATCCCGGATGTGGCGAGAATTTATGATAGTATTAAGCAGGTTGCTGAGTACTAGATAGGATAGAGTGAGGTTGGATAGAAGAATGAGAAGTTTTAACAGCCCAGTCACATTGAGCTTTTTGCCCTCGGCAGCTTGAACTCCACAGTAAGCAGCGCTACATGGCAATGCTTGCATCTGGCATATTTTCATCGATTTAGCCACATCTACCAACAGTGATATCATTCTCGCGCAACTTGAAGCCCTCTTCACTGCCTTCCGTTAGGGACGAGAGACCCCGAAAGTCTCCTGCATTGTTCAAAAAGCGTCATCAATGTGATGCCTGAAAGCACACGAGTGGTCCAGGCTTGAGGATAGGTCGGCAGCCTGCTCGGCCTGTTCCATCCTCATACGACAACTAAAGAAAATGACAACTCAAGAGGCACAAAATGCAAGAAACGACAAACCAAACGAAAGCAGAATACATGCAACACCGAGGCTTCCTTATACTATCCGAAGTCCCTTGGATCTCGCGCTTATTCGCCGATTTGATCGCATTACACTCGTTTATGCCAGCGCCCGCGAACTATTGAGTTACAGTGTGGAAACACACAGCCGGATCACTGCCTGGCATGCACCTCAACGACGAGATAGCACGCAACACAACTACGTTGACAGCTATCGCAGCCGGAAATATTGCTCAAGTCCGCCTCACGATCGAGGGCAATGCGGTATTAGGGCAAAGCCCTACAGATGCTGCGTGCAACTATGAGGCGGGAGATCCAGACTTAAATCGACGACGAGCAGAGGTGGTTGTTCTGGGTCTCCAGGCGGTGAGGGATGCCGGCTCCGCAGAGTCTCAGCAGACGAAGAATCAATAAAGTGATAGTTACCGCGCGCTAGTGCTGCTCAAGTTCGGGCGAGCTTCAAATGGAGGGCTTCGACGTGTCTTTGCCGCACCGCTGCCGTTGAAGTAGACTTCCTGAAGCGCATGAGTTGGCCGCGCGGTGCCTAGCTGATGTTCACTTCCTTGAACTCTGTAAGTACTGCAGTCTGAGGCGAGTCGGCACTGTGCGCCTCGACGCAGGCGGAGTTGTCTCTCCTAGTGTAGGGTGTATAATATATGCAGGAGCAACGGTTGCCAGAAGAGTCGAGGACGGCATGGAGTCACAGTCCGGGGCCAATGAAAGGCGGCGTGCGGGTATATGTTGAGCTAATACTCCTGGATCGAAGTCTTGTGGTGGTGGTGACCAGGATTTGGCGGTCGATTTGGGTATCTTCCAAGGTAGCGCTTTAGGCGAGATGAGTACTCGTACCGCTGGGCTAGTGGTGCGGTGACATGGTTGTCGCTGGCCGGCGCCGTCAGATAGCGGACTTGGGCGCATGGACCTTATCATGGGAGCCCGGGAGCTGTCTTTGTCTACCGCCAAGGGACAAACCTCACTTTGCTATCCTTCTTGAAGATTCATGTCTTATCTCTATACAGAGATAGACTACAGCTACAGCTTCATAAGTAGCGTGTTTTGTGTTTTATATACTCCTTTGTTCTCGAAAGTGACGAAGGAGGCTTCGGTTGAGCTGATCTAGCCAAGACCGTGACCCTGGCGAGTATCTTCGTACCGACCGATACGCCATCGTCGACCAGAGCATGACTCCATCCTATTCGGCAGTCACCTAATCCTCTGAGACCAACCATCACACGTGTATATACCTGCTCTTGTTGCGAAGGATCAGGGTCCCATCACGAACTCATCCAATACTCTCCCCAATCGCCACCTTGACACTGCAGCCATGTTGTCTGCCTAGCCTCAAAATAACGCCTCGAACGGCTCTCCCCGTCCAGCTGCGTCCAGCCAGTCATCAACGATTGTAAATACTCTGACTTGACGAACTCGCCGTTGCTGCATTGGAATAGAGCTCTCCTTAGCTGTGGTGTGACAATGGATGCTCTGGGGCGTTTCCCCAATACAACAATACAACAGACAACCGATTAGCTCTTCATTCGAGACAGAACCAACCCCATCAAAAGACAGCTTCATTAGCAACCGGCGGCATCCTAGCAGGGGAGACACGAAGAGTAAAAACAGCAGAACAACTTCCCTCAATGCATCAACGACCGAGGCCACCGCCACCGGCGGCCTCGCCGTCATCGCCATCTATGAACCCATCACGAACGAACAATCCTAGGGAAGGCGGACACTCGAGGCTTGGCTCGGAAGCGCCATCATATAGTGAGATAGATGAAGGCTCCATCCGTGGAGATAGCCTGGTCGTTGTTGGCCCGTCAAGGGAGACAGCGCGCAAGCTAGATCAGATAGTCCAGGTACGAGAGATTCGTGTGGCAAACTAAAAGTATGACATGTCCTAATCATCTTCGTACCAGAACCTCTTCGCCAAGTCTGCTATTCTTGTTATGCAAAGCAGGATGACCATGTCGACGACAATGACCAAAGATAATACTATCAAGACGAACAAATGGGTAAGCTTCTTTCAGCGCTCAGCTATCCAAACAAGCTAACCGGTTTGACAGTTCCAAATCGAAACCGATGACACGGATGCCTTCAGGGAGGAGCTGCGACCCTTTAGAACATGCGGAGCATTCGAGAATCGCCCACCGGCGATGTACGTGGAGGTATTCTTGGACACATCTGAGCTATCGAGCAACCAGAGCCTGGTTATTGTGGACGACAACGGACGGCATCACGATGCCACCGAGGTGCTGAGGGAACAACACAGCTCCAAATCTGGAAGCACTAGATCAGGAACATGCGCAATGTCAGAACAAGTAGTGCTGGAGCGATGGAGATTTGGATTATCCGGTGGGGTACTGGATGAATCAAATGATTACGGGCCAACATTGCCAACTGTCTACAAGCGTTGCATTGTCTTCATGCGATCACTCTTCACCACCACCCGCATATTGCCGGCAGCCAAACTTATAAAGTCGATAGGCAAGATTCCAGCAACAAGGAACACACTCAAAGTGAGGTGTCGTATCATGAACGCGAGCGAGCATCCATCACCGAGCGATGACATACTCACCGCGCCTTTATTCAGTGGTAGCGACGACGTTGCAAGCTCCTTCAACTTGGGTGACACTGAAACGCCTGCGGGATTATTCACAGCTGAAGTCATGTATCGAAATGAGTGTAACTTCCAAGTGGAGAATTCTGAGACCTTACTCAGTGAGAAGTTTATGGGAGCAGAGGATGTCTTTCAACCCACGTTGGCACCAAGACATCGGCGCGGTGAATCACGAACAGACATTGGCTCATTACCTGCACAACGACAGTATTATCCGGAAGTCAGAGGCACACAGACATACGGGAGCATGTCGACGTTCCATGGAGAAGCTCCACCTTTGGGCGCCAGTCCAATCTCTGCTCTGCGGAACGCTCGTAATTATGGTTCACAGACAAGCTCGCCAACTGCCGACTCAGTACCTCAAACAAGACCAAGCACAGCCCAGAGATCATCTTCAATAGCCCTCGACAGTATCACCATGGCAAGACGGCCGTCACTTTCATTCAATCCGTTCAAAGCAGGATCGGTAAGTGGCTCGCCAGCAAGTGGTACTTCATTGCCACAAGGATCACTGCCACCCGGCTCGCCAGCATCATTAACTCGTAATTCTATGCTGAACCAACCGCGCAACCGATCTTCGCTCACCGCGGGCATGCCAGCAAGCCTTCGTGGACCGCCAGTGGTTCCACAAGACATTACTGGCTCGGCGAGTAGTTCACCAAGACCGGCACCCATAAGCAAATATAGCAGCAGTTTCAGCCACCGCCGGGGGAGGCTAAGTTATGGTGGCACGAGTCGGGCAGATGATGATGGTGGAAGTAGTGGGAAGCAGAGCTTGTCGTCGTCGGTGCAGCCAGGCTCAGGAATGCTGCCAGCGACGGGATCAAGCTCTGGGTCGTTGCAAACGGACGACGACAATTTATCGGACTTCCTCAAAGTGCTGGAGACAAATAAGAGCTTGCCTGGCCAGAGGGCAAATCGTGGTAAAGCAAATAGAAAGCCGACGAATCAGCTTAACCGGTTCCAAAGCATGAGGGAGAGCCACAACTTATTATCTGAGAGTCTTACCACGAGTATGATGTTGCAGAGGAGCTCAAGCACATCAAGCCATCAGCTTAACAGCGTGCCGCCGATGGTCGGAGGGACTTCGTTATCTATCTCTTCGTCTCCCGGAAAAGCAATGTCACCCCATACGCCACACACTCCTGCTATTCCTTCTAGACTTAGCGCGAACTCAATAGTAGACTACTCGGAGCCGCGTCGCTTCCGCGCTCGTGCCTCTACTGCAGAAGCTCGCAGCTCCACTGCAGAGGAGCCTGCAGCTGATCCAAGTATTGCAACTGGCGCAGCAGCCATTGATATACCTACCAGCCCTCGGCCATACCAATATCGTGACCGCCGAAGCAGTTCTGTAGCCCAAGGCCAGCGTGTTGCGACTTTAGCAGAAGAGGAAGGTAGTGATATTGGGCCCTTCCACCGCGCGCTCAGCTTGGGTGCAGGGGATCGGGAGCCGCCGTCTCTCAGTGACTTACGCGGCTTTGGCCGACGATCGGGCAGTTTGAGGAACGAGAGGATTCTACAGCCAGCTGCAGAACTGGAACCTGCTGCAGCGTCAGCGCAGAGAGTTAGTCCGGCTGTGCAGAGAGCGAGGGATACTGGTGCCCGTGCTGGAATGGGTCCCAGGACTGTTTCGAACTCTAGCCTTGCCACTGGTGGCAGCGGGAGTGAGAGCAGAGATCATGCTAGGGGAAACTCGTGGACGAGGCCGCTGCCGCCGACTATGGGAGGTGATGAGGCGGACGACGAGTATCCGCTTTTGTTTGACATGAGCGAGCTGGGAAGGAACAGTGAGCAAGGGCCAGGAAGGAGGAGCCTTGAAGAAGGACGTGGAGGTGGAGATAGTGGCAGTAGTGTGAGGCGTGGAGGAAAGTGGCTTGGCCAGTGATGGAAGAGCCGCAGACGCACAGTTGAGTTAAAGTAGTTAGAAAGCACAGAGTTTTACGCAAAGCGTTGTAGAGACCACAAGAAACAAAGAGGTCGCCAAATTGATTAGAGTCATAAGAGGCCGACTGACCCAGTGAAGTATAAAGTACAAGCTTGCAGGCGTTATTTTGGAGGCGCATAGAAGTAACATCAAAAATGAATGGCGTATTTGAGCGCAAGCAAATGAGCGCTGTATTAGGGCACTTTGTTTGCTTGTTCTGGCATATTACTAGGAAGTGGGGGGGGGAGGGGGGG
>RCNJ01000230.1_pt1 | contig 35894 bp, 34 predicted proteins | sample 2041171 | NCBI WGS metagenome assembly RCNJ01 (sample SAMN09708213, study PRJNA481090) | feces metagenome | biome: feces | host: Pygoscelis adeliae | place: Antarctica: Rookery Lake | collected 2010-03-01 | reverse complement strand
ACATGTTTTCAATTTTAAAGCGGCACTTGAGTGACATGGGCCATGACAAAGTGGGCCGTACGGAGACATGTTTCCACCCACTGTATCATAGCCGGAAATAATGAACCAGCCCCAGTGTAGAGCTCTTAACAGTGCCACCCTGCGGCGTAGCTCTTCCTCTTGCGTACACAGAAAGGCTGAAAAGCAGCGCTCATGCGTGCAGAGACGCACAAGCGACCGTAAGCCGTAGTCACAGCGCGAGCCGAGGCAGAAGTCGGAGAAGGCGTGTATTTGCAGCCAATTAGGCGCTGCCACTCAGTGCAACAGGCCATCATCACCGGACTTGGGCAGGGCTGAAAAAGACGCGCTCCTCACTTGTCCCTTTCGTTATATTCCGCATGCTGTGCTTCTGTTGGGCTTGCACCGCACTGGCTGCGCTAATTCGCTTACGGCGGACGTCACACGTCGAGTGGCTGTGGGGAACGGGCTACTCTTCTAAACATGGGTCCGACAACAACATGGATCCGAATCCTTCGACCTTCGCTCTCACCACGGGCTCTAGACATTCCAAGTGCACATTGTGGTCCATTCGCCAAGGCGCCGTGGTCGCAGACACTCGGAGAGACAGCGGCTCATCGCTCGAGGAAATGATCCAGCCACTGTGGTCTGCCCCCACAGCCACTGGGGACCACCCACCACATCGTGTCATTGTGTGTCCTTGAAGATTCCCACTCCTCCACAACGTCGTCTCCCTCTCGCTTGTTCTGGGAAAACGCGGAAAATTCTTGGTTGAAATCCAAATTGAAGTCAGGGACCCGTTGGTTGGACTCAAGAATGGTGTCCAAGGCTTGCTGCATCGGACGAATCAAGGACGGTTCGCTGGAAAACGGCGAGCACTTCGAAGGACTGTGCATCGTGCATTACTCTCCACCCATATGGCTCCGATTTCCTCAAGCGGAATAGGCTGTCATACAAGTCAAGGAGTAGAACCGTTTCTTTGCACTCCACGTTCCACGTCTGGACGGGTTTGGAGGCCATCATGTACCAGCAGCGGACGAGTACTCGTACATGAGCGACAACCGTAGACACCACACTGTGTTGATGTGGCTCAAGTGAGCTGAGCTAGTTTGCACCAGCACAAATGTCTTGGGAAGCTCGATGATTATTCAGGAATCGATTTGAAAGACCAGTGTCAGCACTGTGCAGGGATCGACCATGGATGTTAAACGCCATGCACAGAATGCACGGTGGAGACTGCGGATTGCGGAACACATTCCCTTGTTGGTTTGTGTATTTCCTGTCCAAGCCCCATGGTGCGTCCCCAGCGTAAGCCGCGTGTCGATTACACTTGAGACCAACATGAGCACCTGTAACATGAAGTGCACAGCCCAACTGGACGCTGACTTCTGTTTCCAACTGGACGCTGACTTCTGTTTTATTTTTGGGTAAGAAGTTCTGTTTTTGCTCAGTCTATTCATGTCCAAGAGTTGCCTCGACGTCTTTCTCTCTGCATCAGCCTCGTTACCCTTGGCAGCGTTCGTGGCGTAGGCTGGAAAGCTTCACGCCTGTGCTCAAAAAGCTAAGAAGCAGACCGCACCAAAATAGCCCCTCCTTCCTAGTCCGTAGATACAAGTTTCTGTCTCCACGTTTTTTGTCTAGATTTTAATCTTCACTCTCCAATTTGGGAGCTTTTATAAGTACTTTATCCCCATCTGGCGCCACCATCCTCGACTTATCGTACTCACCAGCGTCGGCATAATTTGTGGTCACATCAGCTTTCCCGTATGTGCAACAAATGTCATCCGCTGCTTTGCTGTCCTTTACCCTACATACCCTCCAAACCAACACATGGAACCATACTCCCAAACGCCTAATCGAGAAAGTCGAGAAGACTTACAGAACAACAGGCCACCGCATGCGAGGCGTGTGCAAAGTGCGGATTCATACACGAACTCAAAAACTCTCAACTCCACATCATACAACGCCAGTACGGAGACTACTTCGCGAAATATACCAGCATCGTCTTTTACTCTTGGCCAATATCAACAAGCAACTCATGCTCCAGTTCACACTTCGAACTTCGGTCCATTCGTTCCCCACGCTAAGCCATTTAATTCACCGCCTGTCAATTTGCCAGCTCCGCGACCCTCTCCCTTCCCTCAAGAACAAAGCTCCCACGGTTGGGATTTCTCTGAGGCTTCGCAGCAATCTTTCACACCACTTGTGAATTTTGACCGGAGTCTACAACAAGACGCGGCAGAACCAAGAATCCAGTTTAATCAAGATTCGCAGCAATCAGACCAAGGCACTATGAGGTAAGTCGATCAGCACATTATTCAGTCTGTGTCCTAATTCGGTAGCATCATAGCAATTCCGTACTTCTCAGGGCTTGACACATCCCTAAATCGCTCGTCTCATACGTGGCCAGGTAATGGGTTTCCCCTAGAATGATAAGAATGTTGCCTTACAAGTGCAGGCTTTGAAAACCAGCATGGTTTTGCAGGACCCGGTGGATTATTTCTTGATCCCATGTGCGATCCATCGCTGGGTATCGGTCGTCCACGCTCGACTTCCTCTACGTCGCCAAGAAACATGCCACTTTCGGCGTCAGCCCAAAGAGATAATCGTCAAATGCAACAGGCGCGAAGAGATTCAAAGAGTCGATATCGGGGAGAAAGGTCAGATAGTAATCGCTACAATGCATCGATGTCTAGCACCCCAGAAGCCAATCCCACATCTCTCGAGACCCTTCAGCCTATAAATCCAATACCTACCATATCCGGAAGATTGCCAACCCAGACATATGCATCTCCACTCCATATGGCAGGCGTCCAATCACCAGGTTTATATGGACCACAGTATTCACTGTAAGGCGAGCGATCAGATGCTATTCAGGACATGACTGACATTGTGTGTAGCCACATGGCAGACTATTCAAACCACTTGACACCATACTCAAATGCGCCAGTCGAGTCCTCGCAGTCCTCGCAGTCCTCCTTTCCGTAAGTGTATTCAGACTCTGCAATATACAAGGGGTTTCTTCAGACAGCGCCGATGCGTCAACTATAGTTGAGGTTATGCAGCGCCATTCTCCACTTGTAAAGGTCAATTTTGTATCTCCTAAGCACAATCTAATCTTGGTACCAGTCCTCGAATCCTGCCTGTAAACTCCGTCTCGTCCCCAGATCTCGGCCTTTACTACCGTCAACCACCACCTCCCATGTCCACCCAACCCAGTTTACCAGGTCAGCCGGATCAGTTGACGGATGCAGACTCAGTACGTGTCCTGATTCCTAGACCTAAGCATCAGTGTTGGGATCATGGCTGCAATGGACGGCAGTTTTCCACCTTCAGCAATCTGTTGCGACATCAGAGAGAGAAGAGTGGCGCGGCTAGTAAGCCAACGTGTCCGAACTGTGGCGCGGAATTCACTAGGACCACTGCGCGTAACGGTCATATGGCGCATGAAAAATGTAAGAAGAACTGAAGTATTTGGGACGTAAAGGGCAACATCTTATGATATCTCACAAAATGATCTCGCGTCAACTTATATCCCAAAGTGGGCCGAGAGAGTCAAAGAGTCTCACAACTGGAGTTGACAACGGCGCAACATACAGAATCAGAAGTATGGGCTGCGGGAAATGGAGTCAGGATCATTGAGAATGTTGAGTGGCGCTATATAGAACTGGGTGTATCTCATCAATGGCAAATTCAGCCGATCCAGCACGACATTCACGAGGAAAACTCCAGACGGCTTCATGTGGTACACAGCAAACTCCGAAAGAACTGGTGCAGTGTTCATACTCGGTGCTTAGGGATCTATGTATGAGTTGGTAGCGAGCATTGGGAGTCTACGCGGAGACGTATACTTGATCTCTATGGCACAACCCTTATGTTTTTCGAGGGCTCCCTTGCGTCAAGTCTTCGTGTATGTCGCAGCCTCATCGAAACTCAGCCGAATATCGTATCCGAGAGTGAGATCTGACATTTCCCCCCCTGGCGTACCTTGTTGGATGCTTATCATGCTCCATACGGGGGTAGTGATCTCTTTCATCCGGCGGTGAAGAGTGCCAAGAAATGAATGGCAATATACTTATCCGAGAACATCAGCCACACTCAAAATAGTAATGCAGCGTTTGCACAGCACAACGGTGGAATTAGACATGCGCTCGACACTCATGGCGCGGGGCCGGGTGAGACGCGCGTTGACGCGAGGTTTGACACCAGGACCGCTTATGGAGAGTTCTGCCATTTTACACGCGGTAATAAGCGAATTGGAGCGATGAATCAATGGCAACCGATAATCATCAACAAGTCTTCGCGACGTTCTTGCATGCTTGACTCTCGAGAACACGACCAGGTGTAAGCAAATGCTGTAGAACTCTTCTCTCTAGAGGTAGCAAGTGCAGAGGTCGGCGACATCCGAAGAGCCGCCGCGAGCGGCGAGCATCGCGCTACGGACAACAGGCCTGGTGGTGGATAATACGATCATGCCTCGCTGAGGGGAGGGTCGACCTTAGGGACGAATTTGGCACTAAAATGTAGCTCATCTCGTCAATTTATGTCCTCTAGGCAACAATACCATTCTCTGGTGCTTATTCTGCTTTTCACCGGTCCTAAAACAGTATTTAAAAACAAAAAAGGACACTTCTCTCACAGTTGTTGCCTTGCTATAAAACCCAGAAGTATGAATCGCAGGGCTGTGCTGTGACCTATTTGCCACGGACAATGGAGCGGGGTGCTAGTTTTAGGCGCGTGCGGGGGAGCACCTGGGATCCCCTGCAGACTCAAACAGGATGCTGAGAAAGAGACGTCGCTTTTTCATAAATGATGATTTATGTGAACGACCTGCCTGCCTTTAGAGTACGAGTTACAGCTTGAAAGTGCTTTTCCTGCAAAGCTGAGACTAAGTGAGGCTTCAACTGCGCTGTCCTTAGTAGCTTTGAAAGAGCTTAAAAGTGAGGTGAGGTAGCTCTGGCACGCGCTTATCGCTGCAAATGCGCACGTACAAACATTGACGTCGTTGGCAGCGTCGCATTTACCACCACTAACGAACAACGCTCACCACGACAAATCCAGAGCCACTGCGATTTTCCCCTGTATCAGGCGACCCCGAACCTCTCACAGTCACTGCTCACCACCTTTCGAGCGCCACCATGGCGTCCTTCGTGGTTGATCTTGTGCAGTCAATCTTCACGCCCGGCCCAACATCCTCCCTCCTCCTCGCCACCAACGTCTCCTTCGCCGCTCTGCAAGTCGTTCTTTTGTCCCTTCTCATCGCCACGCACAGCATCCACTTCGTTGTGCTCTCCGCATTGTGTGGAGGTCTATGGTGGTCAATCAACTGGTTCGTGGCCGAGCTCAAGGCCCAGGAAGCCTTCGATAAGGAGAAGAAGGAAAAGGAAAAGGAAGCGAAGGCTCAAGACAGCAGTGAATGCGATACGGATGCACCGACTGTGGTGGAGGAGGTGAAGAGGAGTAGCAGCAAGGAGGTGGAAGTTTTGCCGCCTTCACCGGGACTGGTCGATCGTGCGCCCAAAGTCGAATCAAGCCAAGAGATCAGGGGCAGTGAAGTTAGCACAGAGGATGAGTGGGAGAAGGTCTCTGAGACGGAGAAGGATAAATAAGGGACAAGACGTGAATAGCTATTTGTCCTCAATCGAAGAGTGAAACTTGAAACATTAGATAAATGGGGTACTGGCGGTCGCAGCGAGCGATATCAGGTTTAAGACGCTGAGGCTCGAAGGTCACCGTTGTCGCCTAAGCATACCTTTTGATGAGTATCAAGCCAATTGAATAGAGGATGCTCTATCAAGAATGTCAATACTCGAAGCTGAGTCTGACCGTTGAGCCTGCAGTACTCGTACAGTATTGAAAAGGCCGAGACTTACAGCCTTGCACTTTTCAGCCTCATCTGTCAGGCACAACGCCCTTAGCTCCAAAACTTGGGATACAGCACGACCAGCCTCATGCACCTGGACGGTAGATAGAGCGCGCCTTGTCAACTCCCGAATACATAATTAACAACCAAAACTCTACACTTTCAACGCATACGCATAACCGTCAACATGAAGCTCGTTAGGTATTTTGCAATGCCCTGATTAGCTGCAAACGTTTGCGCAATCTCAGACCACAATGTGCCTGGTTGCGACCTTGTGGGAACGTTAACACTGACGGCATCACAGATTTTTGATGAAGTGCCAGAACGAGACGGTCACGATAGAGCTCAAGAATGGTGAGAATTCCTCCTGACTTCCACACTGTCGTAGTAGAAGCTAGGCGCAGTATCTGTGCAACCCAACAGGCCATATCACTTCGATCATTGGCCCAAGTACTTACACAACGGCAGGCACCATTATCCATGGCACCATAACATCCGTTTCTCCCCAGATGAACACTGCGCTGCGTACCGTCAAGATGACGGCCCGCGGCCGCGACCCAATCTCCCTCGACACCATCAACTTGCGCGGCTCGACCATCCGCTACTTTATCCTTCCAGACTCCCTTCCACTCGATACTCTCTTAATCGACGACGCGCCGAAGCCGAAGAACAAGGCGAGAAAGGAGGCTGTGGAGAAGGCCGGAGCACGCGGTGGGCGTGGTGGAATGAGAGGACGCGGAAGGGGAGGTGGTGGTTTCCGTGGTGGACGTGGTGGTGGTGGCAGAGGCCGCGGGTTTTAAGAAGTTCATAAGGAGGCTCTCAGTGCATGAAGGATGAGAAGGAACGATATGTATGGCACCACAGGGCCGAGTTGGGATCCAGACTACAGACAGATTATGGCGCATTTGCATTAACCTGAAATGACGGGCTAGGAGCTTGCTTTACGTTCGGCACGAGATACTACGGCGTTACGGATAAAGAAAATATATCAAGAGCGGATGGAGCAAGCAATGCAGTTGTTCAATCACATAAAACTGGCTTGTGGTGAAGGCATGCCTTGAGGATGTCCTGGTACGAAGTCTGAACGCCGAAATGCGACCTAAAATTGGTGCCCATTCTTTTCAGTGCATGCCTTGAAGAGTAATTTTGGGAGAACATCTGAGAAAATAGCAACGCTCCATACAGCTGGGGAGAGCATGAAAGACTCTCGGTATTGCTCACTGGCGGGAGACCAATCTATCCTCGAACGCGGGCTGGTGGACTACCACCAGCTGATCTCCCAAGAGTACCTGCAACCCCCCAGCACAAAGCAGTCGACACTGATGCTCTATGTACACCTCCCGGAATTTCAGCTTTGGAATCTGCTGAGCTCTCCTTGGACCATAACCAGGCAGGCAGCCGCACCCGTGATATTCTTCTGTAAATGGCTCTCGCACCTTTCCTAGATGTTCAGCTTTCGTCGGCACCTCCTAGGCTCAACTCTTCGCTCGTCCTCTCAACGCGGGGTTTGGCGAAGGCTTCTGGACAACCAGATACCTGAAAGTCAGATAACAGCCACTCATCTAAGACAAGATCTCCAAATCCTAACAATACAAAGCTTCTCCCAACCCGCCTTCTTTCCACTCGCCCCAACCGTCTCAACCTCCCACTCCCCTTCAGCACCCCATTGCCTGATCCTCTCCTTGATCTCTTCCGGCCTATTCTGGTGGCATAACAGCACGTACGCGCATCCCCTCCTACTTAGTACTCTCGGCAACTCAGCGAGCAGCCGCTCTGTGACCTCCATGCCCTCCTTCCCACCTGCGTAGCTGAGTGCAAGAAGTTTGGAGTCTAGCGCATATCGCTCATCTCGGGAGAGAGTGGAGGATTCCGGTAGTGGTGCAGTGGGGAGGTCGTCGGTGGGCACGTATGGGGGATTAAACACCAATACATCTACTGATCCATCCTTGAGCGGTGTTGTAAGGTCGCCTATTGAGTTCCCTAGATATTGGCCTGGTGCCTTTCCCTCACTCCTTTCGCCTTCGCAGGCGAGTGAAACGGTCGTCTGTGTTGCGTGTGTAGCGTGAGGATTGATATCTACTCCAAGTGATAGAACGTCGCTGCGTCCGAATATATGCTGCGCGTGAGCCGTGATGAAGGCAAGAACAACACCAGACCCAGTGCCTATCTCCACTACTAGTGGGCAGGGTGTTTGCGGTGGAAATTGGGAACTAAGCCAAGAGGTGCAGGTTGGGGCGGAGAGAGTGTCAAGGAGGAGGTAACTGTCTTCGGCAGGTTCGTAGACCCGGTCAAATGGAACATGGTCCGTTTCTGGTGTGGGCAACATGATGAATGTATAACAGTACTGCTCTCCAGATTCCTATGTTTGCGAACTGGTTGGCAGTAAATTGAGCTTAAGAATGCCTCGAAAGTTAGAAAGTCGAGATAGCCTCGTAAGCATTATCGCAAGGCTGAGGCCGCACAGACCTCGGAGCATCGTCATTAACATGGAGCTACCCCGGATTTTTCCATATTCACCACCCAAATGAGTATAGCTCATTATCTTACACCCTGCCTCATACAAGTTCCGACGAGCCGGTTAACCATATAATCACTCACCATGCGCACAACGTCTCTACTCCGCTTCGCATCGCCATCGCGCATTGGCACAAAACGCGGCATGCGCCCAGCACCAATGGCTCTCCTGCCACCGATACCTCTATACCGTCGCCTTCTGCGCGCACATAGGAAATACTTACCTGCTGAGATGAGGTTGCTGGGGGATGAGTACATAAAGAACGAATTCAGAGCACATAGAGAGGTTGAGAATCCGATGCATATTGTAAGCTAAGTCGTGCCTTTGCGACGGAACCGAAGACTGCACGGCCGAGATATGAGAGATGTCCTTGACTGGTTGACCAAGAGGTCATGAAATTTGCTAGAAGCTAATTTCTTGGATAGGTTGGTTTCTTAACGGAGTGGCAACTCTATGCACAAAAGTTAGAAGGTGATGAGTGGATGGGCGAGACTTTGGACAAGGCAAAGATGGATAAGATGAGTGGTATGCCGACACGCCTATGAACTTTCCTCTTCGAGAAGTATAGATGCTAATACGAGGGCAGATCAACAATTAGGGCAACTATACGAGCTCATGCAAGCAACGACGAAATTGGCAGAAGACGAAGCTGAGGTGGAGAGGTTAGAAGCGAAGTATAAGAAGAGCCAGGAGAAGAGATAGAGATACCATCGGCGGTGAATAAATACAGAGCTGTAAAATAAGATCTACCGACATTTCTGCGGTTAAGTCGGTCACAAATAGCAGAGCCCACTGGAAAGTGGAGGCAAGCCAGCATTGATATTATCGAACTCATGAAGGGCTCCAGATGCGCTTTCTAAGGCCCATATCTGTCAGACGAGAATTCCAACTGTGGCTTCGCGATCGACCAGTTTGGCGTGCTTCTTAGCTAAGAGATTAGGTCTCCTCATGATCATTTCCAAACCTCGAATGACGTAGTTGCAGAGTAATACCACTGCTTTAAATTGGTATTTGATAATAAGTGTTGTCATGGCAGCTGAAAGTTACAGCCTAATGGGGCGTTCGGCGATCGTGTCCAGTTGACGGAGGTTATGGCCAAGAGATTAGATCTAAAAGAATCTTATCAAAAGCTATGATCACCTGATATAACTGTTTCCAAGCAATAGCAACACCAATTTGACAGTTAAATGAGTATTTTTTGAGAGTATTTCCTTAACAATACAAGAATCCGTGCAGTGTTTTAACAATAACTAAATGCATATTAAAAGTGATGAAGTTGAGGTAGATTCATTAGGGTGTCAGGTGATCTCATATTGAAGTAAGGTCTCATCAGTCACGTGGTGCTTAAGGATCCACAGTTACGCCAGTATCTCTTTGGACTGGCTCCTGTTGCTTGGCAGCTGTCGCCTCCTTCACAACAAGCTTGCCGACAACACTTCTTCTTGAGACTTCTGCCCTAGCCGCTATGAAGATGAAGTGAATGATGACCCACTGGTCGACACAGGTTCTCGCACTTGACGTTCGTTGTACGACTGGCAGATGGAGAGTTGCAGATATGTTACCAGCGACCCAATTTAAACGTCGAAGTCAATGGTGTTAGATGGACTTTCTTCACCTTTAAGTCTCATATATGAACTAAGCTCTTTCCACTTCAACTTCCTCTTCCTCATCATGCTTACCATGTCCTTGGAGCTTGTCGCCTCCAAAGCCAAGGTCAACTTTGCCATCCTCTCTGATAAGTATTCCCCGTACACGCTCACTCAAGTCGCTCACATGGCCATCACTGCTCTCCTGACTAAGCTGGTTCAAAGCGGTCTCCAACTCCAACAAGTACTCTACGTTTCTTCCGCTCGGTCCGATGCTCAGATATATATGCTCTGCCAGATCCTGTGGATCTTGTGGACCCACGAATTGCGGATTATCTGGCGTTCCAATGTACACCAAGCATTTGAAAGCTGGAGAACCGTCGGCAGGTATGGAGTCGGTATAGTCTATGCTGTAGCCGTTGATCTCGCGGATATCCAAGTAGGATTTCACTTCCTCCACTTTGTCCGGCGCGATTCGGTAGGCACAGCCCCAAACGCGATCTTCCTCTTCTTGGTGGGGGTCTTCCAGAGTGGCCCAAAACTCGCGGGTTATGAGGGTTACGACACGACCTGGAGCGAGAGGGGTGCCTCGGTGGTCTTCAGATGCCTAACTCTTTATTAGACCAGTAACAAATATGTGCCAGCAGATTAAGTGAAGACTGCAGCGGCCACAAGAACAATGGAAGGGTATTACTAACCTGCCAGAAGCGGCGGACGTAACCGGTTACAAAACCGGGAACTCTGCGGTCTTTCAGGCATAATTAGACTCTCAATTCAACCTACAGATTGTATCTGAACGAAACTGCTCGAAACGACCTACCATAATATGGCGGCGGCTTCCAGATCAAGCTCCTGCGGAAATTATTGTCAGCGTCTCATTGCCTCGCCCCTCTCTGCATGGCCCTCCGCTATTCTTTAATGGCCAGAGTTCAATGGCATACCCATAACCGAATATCCAAAATTCATTCCCGCTGTCTCCTACAGCTTCGGCGTCGCTGCTTCTGTCGCTCTCCATGTTGTAAAAATCGCAATTATTCGAAGTGAAGCTTGGTAAGTAACTAACGCGACATCTCGAAGGTCAACATTATCCTTATCGCTCGGTCACCTCACGATAAGGCCCACAGGGTCACGCAAGCCCCGCCAATGGCTCAAGTGAGGGACGGTGTAGCTTCTGCCATGCAACAGTGCGCTGGGTCCATTGTTTTATGAGGCTCGAGGCTCGAATTAGGTTGAAGATGTTGCAGCTCCTTGAATCGCGGGGTGTATCACAAGGCTGCTGCATTCATACTCGTTTCGACCTAATTGTGTCACGGCCCTGAATATATATATGTGTTGATACTGCTTCATCCAACTCCTGAATGTGCCAACCCATTCACCGCAATCCACTTCAAGGCCCCTCACGTCGCCAAGCAACCCACTTCAATCAGCCTTGCGGGTTGTGAGGGGAAGGCCTACCACGCATCCCTCCTTCAATTTACCATTGAGGACCAATTTCTCCCTAATAACTGTCCTTCTTTAGCTTCCTCTTGATACCCAACTGCTTTAAAACTCCGTGAATCGGTTTACAACATGGCGTACAATCGTACATTCAACCCAGATGCTCTCCCAGCGTAGGTCACCCTCGAGAGCTCATCACAGAAGCTTTGTCCAGTTTCAGCCGCTATGCACACCGGGATGCTGAAAGATGAGGTCAAGACGCAGCTGCTGACGGTGAGAACGTAGATTCGCTGAACCAGAAAGAGTATGTGTCTCTCATCTGCGATCTTCCTCTGTCAAGCCTAGCTAGGCAACGCCGTCGCGCATACAATAATCAGGAGACGACCCAATAACCAAGACAGAAACCAGCCAAATCCTCGTCCTCCCAACCTGCACGCTCAGACTCCTACCACAACAAACCACAACCAGCTCTGCCGAGAGAAGATCGGCGAGACGACCACAGAGATGACCGCAACTACTCATCCTCGTCCTCAAGCCGCCCGATACCCTCTGGTGCACATGATGAGCGTCGTGGCCCATCTGGCGGATCTCTAGCACAGCCCAGCGGCAACTATGACTACGGAAAGAGCCCAACTAGCAGTAGCAGATATGACGGAGGACGAGACGACCGAGACAGACGGGATGCGGGCAGATCTTCTGGTGCAGGGCGTCCAGAGCCAAATCATGGACCAGCTAGCCCGTCACTAGCAGGAGGCGAGGATGCGAGCTTGTTACCACTATTTAGAGCTGTCGATAAGGATGGTATGTGCTTGCTAGTTCACGTGAAAAAACCATGTCAAATGACATCTACTGATCCTTTCCAGGCTCGGGCCACCTCTCCGAATCAGAGCTCTCAGCCGCCCTCGTAAACGGCGACTGGACTTCCTTCGACCCGCACACCGTAGCCCTCATGATCCGCATGTTTGACACCTCCCGCTCCGGCGCAATCTCCTTCCCGGAGTTCTGCGGCCTCTGGTCCTTCCTCGCATCCTGGCGCACATTATTCGATCGTTTCGACGCCGATCGATCAGGTAATATCAGCATCGACGAGTTTTCGGCGGCACTAGTTGCTTTCGGATATAGATTGTCAGAGAGTTTTGTTGGGTTTCTGTTCAGGGCGTTTGATAAGGGAAAGAAGGGGTCGCTGAGTTTTGATCTGTTTGTGCAGGCGTGTATTAGTTTGAGGAGGATGACGGATGCTTTTAAGCGGTATGACGATGATCGGGACGGGTTCGTGACGCTGTCCTTTGAGCAATTTCTGGAGGAAGTCTTGCGCCAGATGTGAAGTTGCTGTGGTAGCTTGGGATAATGGCATGTTAGTGATGCGAATGCCAGACTTAGCTCAAGTTGTCATGACGCTGTCATTGCCACCAGTGCTTGCACCAGAGTGATATGTGTCTCTACTGCCAACTAGCTTGACCTTGCCGGGTATTAGTCCCACTCCTTTGCCCGTTTTCTCCTCTAATCTTTCCTCCAACACTTCCCTCTCGCACGGTGTCATTCTTCGTTAGTACCTGGTAAGTGAGTCATAATACTGTATTCCAGTCTGTAATGCTGGCTTTCCCGAGCATGTCGATCCGTTTTATGGCCTTGGAATTATTTACCTCATTCTTGTTGCAGCTTTCTTGGCCCATAACTGTTGACATTGCACTCGCTTGTCTCCACGTCTCATGCTCATTGAACAAGCTTTGAGGATGGTGATGCTGGGTTTAATGATCTTAGCATTCATGATCCTGTACTGGTTGCGCATTCTAACTCTGATAAGATCGCGAAAAGGAAATAGCTATCACCATCTTTCGAAATACCATTATAGTATTCCGGACCCTTATCACAGTGTGTACAGTGTGCTGTCTGCTATGACCGTATCAACACCATACTCAACACTTTTCCCGCTGACTTTTCACCCGCACTAAGCATTCGTCGCTCGAGCTCAATACCCCCTTCACAGTCCCAAGGTCATCAAGCATCACCTCAAACCATCCTCATCCCCCCTACGGCATCCACCACACATCACAACCCTCCATCCAAAAATACATCCCAGCCTCAATCCTCTCCATCGCTTCCCTTCTACACCACCACACCACCAACCACCCACCATCAACCAACTCGGCTCCATCAGCCCTAATATAATGCCTGTACAGGCACGAAAGAGATATAACTGCTGTCAGGATCCATGATGAGAGTACCGCGAATCCAGCACAGAAGCAGTAGGTGGACCAAATTCAGAACATCCAGCAGCCTCGTATGCCACAGACCCGACAACTTCAACCAGCTCAAAGACCACCCAGGCAGCCGTCGCAGGCGACACCGATGCAACCAAGCCCGATGCCATCGACCCAACAAAACCGGATTGCACCAATGCAGCAGATACCTTCAGTTCAGTCACGCCAGTTCTCGCCGAATGCAGCAGCCGCCACCCGTCCAGCAAGCCAACATGTCAGCGGTCCAAATTTTGAGCGCGTCGCTACCGATGTCTCGCCAGAGACAGCAGACGTTATCAGCCGGTCCGAGGCCAACGGGAACAAGGAGACGTAGATGCAGGAGATGCAAGCGAGCCCGACTGACACCGACGAGAAGAGTAATACCACCGACTTGGTGTCCGAGGATGAGGAAGAGATAGAGGTTGACAAGGATGTGAGGAACAGATCGTACCAGACCACTATCTCGGAAAGGGTGGAGGTTGGTGAGAATGAAAAATGAGGGGAGCAGGTCTCTCCAGACCACCATCCCGGACGACGGCAATTAGTGGCTGCCTACTTTGTGACTGGGAAGCTCATGAGTCGGCGATGTATCTTGTTTTTCGGGATGAGACAGAAGCAACATGCGGATGACCCTGGGGCTCGAGTTCCGATTGTGCTTGTGGAGGTGGCTGTTGGGCAGATTATCGCATTTTAGGGAGCGTGGCCAGGCCACTGCTCAAGGAACCATGTAGGCCGCAGGACTAGTGTGTTACCTCGAGTAGATCTTGGAGCAACTGTATGCACGACTTCGTGGCTTAGGCGGCTCTCATACGTCCTCTTGTGCTTCCATGTGCTGCTCAAGGTTGGCATTAAACCTACCAACAGGTAGCAACATTGGCAGTGCAAGATCTGGGTTGCTTCAACTGACCACCATTTGTATGTTGTCGAGAAAAGCGACTTTGGATAAAATCACGGCAGAAGAAAAAGACAGAAAAGATTGATTGTCAATGAGGCTCGTTTAATACTCAGATCGAAGTTTAGCTAGAACGAGAGCATTCGCAAAGGTCCATACGCAGATAACCGATATTGTGCAAACCTCAAACGAGCAGCAGCAATAGCAACAACAGATCCAGGCAAGTTTGCGCTGAAATGGTATAGTAGTGGAATCCCCAAAACTCCGAACCCTTAGGCGTCAATCTTTTGTAGAGGCGTATCGATGAGGAACCGCAAAGTAGGCCACGTTTACATGTGGACTTTCCATAGTAGTCAGATCCCATTTAGAGACCCAAATGTCAAGTGTTCGTAAACCGCAAGGACGCATGTTTCCGTTCCTCAACGCCTGGAAAGCCAACCACAATAAACCGTTCGTGATGAGACATCGAGTACTCTAAGGACGTACTGATAGCTGATTATTCGAAGTTATGTCGGACCGCAGACAACTGGCAATTTACCAGCGTCCACCCGGCTGCTGCTGCTGCTGGTCGTAACCACCGCCGCCTTGGTAGCCTAAGAAAGCGTTAGTGGATGTGTCAAGAAAAACGTGCATGGCAAACTCACCACCACCGCCACCCTGCTGGTAGCCACCGCCTCCCTGGTAACCACCCTGGCGTCCACCACCGAAGCCGCCTTGGCCTCCACGGTCGCCACCATAGCCGCCACCGCTGCCATCACCACCACCACCGCCGTTGTAGCCACCGTATCCACCGCCACCTCCTCCTGGTGGTCCGCGGAATCCACCGCCACCGCCACCGCCACCGGCGCCACGCTCAGAGGCCTTGTCGACACGGATGGTGCGTCCATCGAACCTTGAGTGACGTTAGTATTTGTCGCAGGATCCGTAAGGGAACAAGCTTACTCAATGTTGTTCATGGCGCTGATGGCGGCATCAGCATCCTGCTCTTGTCCATAACGAACGAAGCCGAAGCCACGGCTGCGGCCGGTATCGCGGTCCTTGACAACAACCTTTCACACGAGTCAGCAATTTGCACGGGTGTGAAACAAAGTTGAGTACATACGGCCTCCTCAACGGCACCGAACTCCTCAAACTTCACGCGGAGAGCGTTCTCATCCGTGTGCCAGGCCAAGCCACTGCCATTCAGTTAGTGGTTGGAAGCAGTCATGGAGTCAGATTGGACACATACCCGATAAACAACTTAGACATGGTTGCTAATTTTCCGACGAAATCCGAATCTGGCAAAGAAGTCTCAATATCCGTGCGCACTATCAAATGGTTGCGCCGTGATGATGCTGGGAATGACAGAACAGGGTACCGCTGGACGGTTCAACCAAGGAAGGAGACACAGAGCTTCATGGAGACTGGCCCTCTGCAGAGGGTACTTTGACGACGAGCGATAGCCACATCGTGCATATTGAGCCATGATATCCAACAAGCAGAGGACCACGTAATCCAGAGGTGATGTTGTGGTGTTTTGAATGTGCAGTCAGCACGCAGCAGGAGAGAGTAACGAACAGGCAAGTCTTGTGTATCGAAGATGATCTTCGATGGTTTACTGAATAGACAGATAGGACTGTGTAGTTCAGATGATGTAATGTGAGATGAGGACTGTAGAACAATTCGAAGGTCGAAAGTTGGATGAAGGAGGAAGAAGGTTGGAAAGTGGGAGAAGGGGAGAAGCTATTCAAATAGAAGAGAGCCGCCGGGGGAGTGGGTAGCGGGGTATGCAAATGGCCCTCAAACGCATCAAAGCGCACTAGTGGGAGAGCTGACTTGCTCTACTCCGTACGCGAGCATTGAACCTGAAATATGAGGGGAAAAAGCGTGCCAGAAGCTGTCAGATGGGCCGCTAATTGCAGAGCTAAGAAGGCTGGAGGCATTGGCCGCCCTCTTAGGAAGGGACGCGGCTTGAAAGAGTGGTGCGTCGATCAACTTAATCGTGATTATGTGATTATCAAGGAAGAGGCGACATGCCACAGTGTCAACAATTCTAACGAGGTAGGAACGAGTGTGCAGCAGTGGTCACTCACCGTGCGACAGGGAAGCAGATAGAAGCGGCAACGGAAGCTGAGGAAGCTTCTCGCTCTTTCTTACCTCTTTGAGAGATTGTCAACTTCAGGAGCTTCACATATGGTGGATATTGTTGAAGGGAAAGAAACATTCCTTGAGAAAGACCTTGGAAGGTGGCGTCAGTAAGCCACGCCGATTGGCAAATCAGACCCATGTACTGCTTCAAACGAGCTTCTCTGATAAAGGCCAGAGCTCCCACATCTCCAACCACTAACTTCTTTCTCGTTTATACGGGGAAGCCTTGCAGTGCGGGTGCAGGAAGCTTACAGTACTGTATGGCTTCTGCCCCAGTCTGAAGTCCACCATGCTACCAACCGGCAACCCTTTCATGGAACAGTTCAATGCACCAGCCGCAAAGCATGCCGCCTCTTCTGTCTTCTCTCTCTGCAGAGTTGTTGCGGCCAGGCATGCGACCGCAATCTAGAATTGCGTTGGCATCTGAGTGGACTGTTGAGCTTATTCTGTTGTGCAAGAGAACTGAGCTTTATCTTTCTTCGTTCTCAAACATCTGCGTTGACAGGACTGAAAAACGTTGATTAACGTGCGCCCAGGGCCCATGCGCTCCCTGGACACCCTGTGGGATGCCCCATAACCACCAAGGTGCGAGGGGCAGCCGAGATCTTTTCGCCACGATATCTATCCACAGCTTTTACATCTATCTCATCCGAGCTCTATCTCTAAGGTGGAGGTAAGTGAGCACTTGACGCCATTTCCGTAAGAGAAGTTTTGGGAGAGAAGGTTGCAGTTGAGCTGGCTACTCGTATGCCACACGCACTGTAAGCACGACGATTACCTCGTTTACAGCACGATGATCGAGCTATCACGACCGCGGGCTTGCACTTGCATCATGCTGTGGGGTGGTGCGGAATCGGGTGTGATTCCATGTGGAGTCAGATCCGTTTGCTTCGCCGATCCATCCACCGCGGCGTCCACCCAAAAACACCATGCTCCACGTGTACTCGAGTATCCAAGGGCGAAGGAACCATCCATTGACTGAGAGACTAAGAAGCTGTACGGAGTATATACCTTGGGCATTAATATAGAATCAATACTTGAGTACGGCATGCATCATGCAGCATGCAGCATGCAGCGTTAACTTTGCAATATGTGACGGTAAGCTCGTGGTAAACAGGAAAGGACTTCGGTCTCGCCCTTTCTTTTTATCCTCTGAGATCTCGGACTCAATACTCCAGTCTCAAAAATGCTTCAGTTCACCAGATTAGCTCCGGCATATTCCATTGTCTAGATAGGTCCCTTCCCTCTCATCTTGCTCTGACAGTCTCCAATAGGCGGCCGCGGAGTCAAGTGTTTCCAGTGTCAAGATGGCTGCACCTGCCTTCGCGGTCCGAATTCCCTTCCAAGCGGTGTTGTGGACGCTTGTTTCCAGTTCCAGTCTTAGGTGTTACTTTCTCTTATGATGGTTGTTCAGTTTTTTTGTCGAAGTACCAGCCCTATTGCCACACCACATTTATACTATCGTTTCAGATCCGATTCTCATGATGGGTTCGCGGGACGATGGCGAAGGAGGACGTGGAAATGGTCGTGAGAGTCGACACCGCCCAAAGGCTCGCGAGCTTGGGTCGAGCCACAGGAGAGACGTTGGGCACAGTTCTCACCATACCCCACACAATGAGAAGAAGTCTCGGCATCACCAGCGCCACGTCGAGCAAGAGCTTGACTTGCTTCAACGCCTCCAGCCAGAGGAGCCCAAGACTGGTTTTGTTCTTGGATGGCTCAAGGAAGCCAGAGAAATTGCTGAGAAACCTTCATTGACAGCGCAGAACGTCGTCGCTGCTCCTGAGACAGGTGCGCATTGAAGTGTGCTCGCCAATGCAATAGCTTGGAACTAACAGAGCTGAGAACCAGACTCGCGGCGCGATGATAAACATGGCCGTCACAATGACCTCCATCCGCGCGACACTCGTAGAGAGACAAGGGTGAGACGGGACGCATCGACCGATTCTTCGCTACTGCGACCTGCTCAGCACTCATCTCCAGAGCGCCGGCGCCAAGAGCCGCTTGATATGACGGAGAATAATGGGAAAACAGCACCGCGAAATGAGAAACCGAAGCAGAAACGTAGACGTACACCTTCGCCGTCTATCCGCGAGGCTAGCTCAGAGTCCGATCTCCCTAAGCCAGAGGAGATCTTTGAAAAGAGAAAACGACATAAAACCAAGGAGGACCGATACGAAGTCAAGGAGAAGAAGCGCAAGACGGATGACGAGAAAGAAGTTAAGAAGAGGTCGAAACCGTTTAAGCGCTCCGACGCCGCGAAAGCGACAAGAGCAGCGGGAGAAGATCTTATAAGGAGCTTCAAGTCAGATAAAATAGCTCAAGATCGCCTCACAGTATGTTACAAACATGTGTTCCATCTACTTACTTTATGCTGACAATCATAGATGCGTCCGGGTACGGGCATATTCAGAAATGGAAGGGCTGCTTCGCCCACTCGCAAGCGTGGCAGTAAGTTTTGTTGCTGTCAACTGTGTGATTATTACTAATACATGAAATTTAGTATCTGACTTAGCTTTTTCGGAGATGCAATTTTTGAAGTCTTCTAAACACCGAGCTCCTGCGTTCGAGAAAGAGGTGGTCATTTCTAAACATGGCCAGAAGAAAAAGAATGAACGTGAGCGTGAGCGCAATGACATCTCAAACTACTTTGCTCCGAGGCAACCTGCAGTCCCCCAAGAACGAAGCCACAAGGAGAGGCAACGTCCTTTGGCGCTCTCGGAAAGAGACAGGAATATGGCTCCTTCAAGCGACGTCTACGGTGAACGAATTGGTAGACCACGCTCCAACCATCAGTATGAGCGAGATCGCCGAGAGCAGTACTTAGGGTTTGGCACAGGACTGTCAAGTCCTCGCAAGTTTTCCCTGCCACCACCGCCATCAGAGCCCATTTATACGAAGCAGATATTCGAAGACACAGCTCGATCGTCGAGCCCGCATGCGCCTGCTGTCACCTGGTCTGTCACGGAGCGCTCCATGAGCAGACATGGCAGGCAAGAGGATGTTAGGGATGTACGACGAGAGAGTAGCAGTTCATCTCCTAGCGAGGTACGAAGAAAATTGATTGAATCTGGAATTCTTGACGGACTAGGTCGATATGAGCCAGTCTTCGACAGCGATACAGTTGGCCGGCAGGAGCTACTGATGGGTAGACATCACGCCCGGCAATCGGACCGCTCTCAAACTCGGTCTCGCCTATCTATGCGCTCATCGTCAGTCAGGCTGAACACCACGCCTGATCTCGAGCGAGGTGGTGCTGAGGCGTCGCGTCGCAGCCAAGTCGAGGCTGCCAGACGTGCACTTATGCTTGAACAGGAGGAGGACGAGCACTGCGATCAGCCGCATATAGCCAGCAAGGATGAACCTCGTGAAGTGCTTGCAGGCAGAGCTTATATACCAAAGAAGAAGTCAGCAATTCCACGGAGGCCGGCCACAACCACTCCATTGCATCCTCGTGGTCAACGTCAACCCGCGAAGAGAAGGGCATCACTCAACGATATCTCTATGGAAGAAAAGACCATTGGAGAGGACAAATCCCCATCTAAGTTTGACACACAACAGCTGGGCGTGCCTGACGGTTCCTATGCCTTCTATTTGATGAATCAGGACCCTCCTGGAGAGCCTGTGGGTTACTCAGCGCAGGCATCCACAGTCGACGAATACGGCTATGATCCTTCAGCAGGGCAATCAACTTTTCCACGAGAACCAAGTGTCCATATGTGCCCACCAAGGTTTACTACCACTGGGTTTCCAACTCCGTCGACGCATTACTATCCGCAGGAGAGCACCCAATACGAGGAGATGCCGATGTATTATGCACAAGGGCAACTGCACTATCAAGAAGATTTTGCGGTCTTTAATGATGTACGAGTCTGTGAGGCAAAGGCAGAAATGCCCGGCCCGCTAGCGCACGAGTCTGTTCCTGCGGGGCAAGATTTCTCTCTCTTTGAGAATATTCCGTCAGATGAGGCAGATCAGATACCTACTGGTGACGAGTATACTTTTGCCAACGAATATCTGTGGGAGTTTGCGCCCGAATCGCCACGACAGCAGTATGGTATTCAAGCATTGAATTACAGTAGGAATCAAGCAGGCATACATGCTCCAGTGCCGAGATTTCATGGTGATAATTATGGCGGGCTGCAATATCCGCTACATCAACAGCAACCGCACGGGCAGTCCAATTATGCTCAGCAGAATGCTGCAAGCACACTTCACTTGCCAACTATGATGGATGAGCCACTTTGGACGGCCACAAATTTAAAGCCGCACGAACAGTCCAATTATGCTCAGCAGAATGCTGCAAGCACATTTCGCTTGCCAACTATTATGGATGAGCTACTTTGGACGCCCAAAAATCAAAAGTTCTTCCAGCACAGTAATTTGGCGGCATGGGAGGCTGGCCAATCCACAGTTCAGCGAAGTGGCCTAACTTCGGAGCAGGAACTCATAACTCTTGAAGTGCAACAGAACTTCTGGAAAGGGATGTGAAGAGTTGCTGTAATGGTAAGATGAAATCTACAGATATTTCCAGCTACGTTCTGCACACCGTATGACATTCCTATGATGTGGGCGATCCGACTGCGTAGCTTGATTATGCAACAGACCCGGAACACCGTTACAAGGACACACCGTGAATTTTGCCTCAGCCAAACTTGGCTTAAGCCGGAGTTACCCCATAGCAATTCCGGAGCCAAATATTGCCGCATGGGAGGACAAAAGGCCTTGGCAAACTGTAACAGACATGTCTCGGCCGCCGACATGTTTGCCACGATCATGGATATATGCCACTTAGCGAGCTTCGCCTTTGATATATTCCGACAGTCAACGAGATCTTTTCGAAAGGCTTTTCCCAGAGACTAATCAGTCACACTACATGAGCTGGAACTTGTATAGCCTGGCGAGACCCAAGAGCTTGGCTCCATCGGGGCTTTCAATATTGACTTTGCTTCCGGAACAAGAATCCAGTCGATCTTCGTCCTCTGAACCATATCGAGGGGTTGTTGAAACTGAAAGCAGATACTATGGAAGATATTGCAGAGCCGCATGAAGCGTGGCCAGGTGATGCGGCGAGTATGTTGATGGTCTTTTCAATTACGCCGCCTCATCCATTCTCCTGTCGCACAGAAAATGTCCTCACATAAGGAACTGCATCTGCTCCTGCTTTCTTGATTCCTGCTTCCGTTGTCATACCCCTCTCCACCAAGTGTCCTTTTTGCCAGCAACATGCGCCTCCAAACTCTAGTACTGTCGCTACTGCGCGCAGTGCCTGCTTTCTCAGCAATTATCTCCATTTCCGATGCCGATATTAAGCTTTCCGGCGGTCGAGTACCAACCACCATCCCAGTTTACGGCCGCAATCTTGCTTCTAGCACAAAAATCAATCTTCAACTGCTCAACCACCTTCTTAACCTTAAGTACGCCTTTGTTACCGAGGGAATTGCCAACATAACGTCCGGAGACGAGAGATTTACTGCCGACGCTGGGTACCTTGGCCCATGGCACGTTCCAATCATAGCTGATGATAAGACTCCTTCAGTATTGAGTGCACTGAACAGGATGAATGTACAAGACAAAGTGGAGCTCGCAACCGTGCAAACCATCCTCGCCAGCTATGGTGTCGCCACAGTTGACCCTTGTAGCTACGACTTCCCGTCCACTTCCCTCAGCAGTTTTCTCGTCGAGATGCAGCTCATTGCAAATATGATCATCAATATGCTTGTCAGTTTCGATCCTGCTACCACTACGGCTACAGATCCTGTCCTGGCGGCGTTTATCAATGGTGTTACGGGTGCGCAAGCACGTCACGACTCTACGATCAGAGTGTTGAAGAACGAATATCCCAGCCCGACGCCATTAGAGACGTGGTTGCCAGCGACATACGCTTACAGCATCGCCCAAATGTTCTACACCGTTCCTGGTTCTTGCCCACAGAAGTTGCCTTTCCAGATCTTGCCTCGCCTCGATCACCCAGTATTTGGGAAGCCGGATCCGACGAAGCCGCCGCCTACACAGGTTACTTTCTCTTATCTCGAGAATCCGAAGATCAATAATGCGACGAATTTGTATTTGGCCTGGATCGGTGGCTTGGGTAAGCCGATATACACTGTTTTCACGAGGAGTAGTACGAGGGGAGGTGGAAGCCCGCCGCCCGCGGTGAAAGAGTGGATTGCTAAGGGGACTATTCATGTTATCCTGACAGATCAGAACACGGAGATGGACATTGAGAAGTTGGTGGCGAAGACGCTTGGGGGGCCTAGCGAGATCATTTTGTCGTAAAAGGTTGTAGAGTGTGGAGATGGGAGTCGAGGCGGTGGCATGTTAGGGAGTTATAAAGAGTTGTCTGGTAGTTAGTAGGTTTGGATCGTTCAACACACAATCATTCCGCCTAAAATATGGAACAATGCGTGCTTTGAAACACTCCGCTTTCTTGTTCTTGGACACGTTTATTTCTCGCAGTTCGGTAAAACTGATTGAATGTGCTTTCCAGCGATCAACGACTCCGAATGCCGCAAACCACTTAAAGCATAAGGAAGCGCCTCTCCTCCCAAACCTCTAACTAATGGGCCTAGCCCGCTCCCTGGTCCCCAAGCTTCCCTTCCACATCCAAACTCCCATCCGCGACCACACCCTTTGGAAGCAATGCCTTCCAGGCCCTGGTTATCAGAAGTCCTATTACCCTCTGCCTCCACATCAGTTCTGTGGCTTTCTTAGGAGCCATTAACCAGGGCTATTGTGTCGCTACTACACTGAAACGCGGGCTTTGCAGTTCGAGATACTGGCTGGAACTGATGTCTCTGCATGAATCCACGTTTGTCAGCTGTCTAGAGTTGCTGTGCAAGTTCTCGCGGCGGAGTGAGGAATTCCCAGATGGAACATATTGAAGGGATGACGGCCACCTTGGGGAGTTTGGGTCTATGCTGGAGAAGAAGATAATAAAGAAAGAATGTGGTTATTGAGTTAAACTAGCTTCAAACCCTAAAGTCGCAAACAATATATGAATGTAGGTAAGAAACGGGTGGGACAAAATGATAACATGAAGGTGCGACCCACCAAATTTATTTCAAATGTTTGTATAATAGATCTATTAGGCACTACCAACCATAACGGGCCTGATAGTTCAGTGGTAGAATTCTTGCTTTGGGTGCTCAATTAAATGGCGCTAAACTGTAAGAGGTCTCCGGTTCAATCCCGGATTAGGCCCTTTTTTAACTATTGTCCGTAAATGTTTTGTTGTGGTTGTGGTTGTGGTTGGAGTGGAAAAGTGGGTGGCTCCATATGAAGTAGATGTTGGAATGGGTGGTGTGGAGCGGTGGTGTGTCTGACGGATGGCGGGCAAGTTTTGCACTTTTGAAGGGAACAAAGATGGTTGAAGTGCTAGATGGAAATGAAGAAAGCATCTGTGAAGGCGAAGTCATTATTAACTTGGTTTACCAGGCCCCACCCACATTGTGAAAGATTGCTGACAAATTAGAACACGCCCGGCAAAACGTTGTTCAATGCAGGTGCTCTACTATCACAAGCGCGGTATTCTGCTTGATGGATAATTCAGGAGCCATGGTGCCGGAAGCGCTGTGTAAATTGGACGAAGCAGCTTGACAGGAGTAGCCTTCACTCACGAAGCCCATCTTAACGGACGTCTACTGACGATGAACCACGCTTCAAATTGCCTCCATTTTCTAACTAGATATACATCCTTACCCACCACAAGCAACGCTAAAAATTACTGGCAAACAAGTTCATCAGACCGGCGCCATTCCTTTTCCCATGCCATGCCATGCCATGATACCTAACCCTCTCTCCATCTTCCCCCACCCATGACTTAGATAACAATCCCCAGCTCCGGCCTATCCATTCCCTCCTCTGCTAAGTTCGGGTAATATGGCACCATTGCATCGGCTCCCTGGACATACGCATCATTGTACAATCTCCAGTACGGCTGTCTGACCTTTCTCGCTGGGTGGAAGAGCCCGGCCCAGACGTAGTTCATGGTAAGACCAGTTCCGACCGCCATACGGATAGCGTCAATCGCCTCCACAATTCTGTCAATAACGTGCGGGGACGTCTCGAACAAATTGGGGTAGAGCAAATTTAGCAGATGCAGCATGGCATCTTCGCATCCCAATCCAACGACGCCAAGAGCGACGTGCTTGACGACCGATGCGGCCGTTTGGCGATGCACTTGGTCTCTATCGATCAAGGCGTCTTCGAGGAGGGGAGTGACAGCGTAAACGTAATCCTTGGCCATCTCACCAATATACTCAAAAAGGAAAGACAACGACTTCAGGACACCATTTTGCACGTTCAACTCAGGAACTCTGTACTCGTTCATCAGCGCCGGGAGGACTGTGAATGGAGCACAAGTCTCAGCAACGATACCGATGGCGACTGCGGTACAGACGCGGGATTGACGCTCCTGGACTCTCAAGTTGTTAAGCAGGGTAGCGAGAACGTCTTGTGGACCAATAGCCTTGGCAATGAATCCGAATGTGTTGTTGGCTGCGCGACGAATGCCCTTTTTATGCGCTTTGAGCATGTCAAGAAGCTCGAAACAAATTCTCATCCACTCTCTAGCATTGACGGATTCCGGACCACGATCGGCGATACGGCCGACAAGATCGATGGTGTTTTCTTGAACCTTCTCGTGACGGTTACGAAGGATGGGTGTAAGGCGGGGAAGGAGGTCTTTGATTGGTGGCTGCATTTGGGAGATACCAACGACTGTAACGATAGAGCGAAGGGCGCCAAGAATGGATCCGAGCACTTCTGGGTACTCTTCTCCGAGGTATTCGTACAAAACGATACCGAGCTTGCCCATCAAAGCGTCTTCTCCGCACTGTTTCATGACCATCGCAATGCGGGAGACGAGGTCGGCTGCTTGCTGACGGACGGTGGCGGACTTGTTGTTCAGACGCCACAAGATGGTGGAGACTATTTGTGGAAGGTATGGCTTACAGCGCGTGCCGAGTGCGTTGACGACAGTACCGAAGCCGTTAAGCATGACGATATCCTCGACACTTTGCTCCTGGAAGGAGTGAAGGATACCATCAATCAATCTTTCCTCGAGACGTTCGCTAATGTCTGCTGCACCCAAGGAGGCAATAACCTTCTCAATGGTCTCGACGGTCATTTTACGATACGCCTCACTCTCGTCCTTCAAGTTGTTGACAATCCTCTCTACAATCTCCCCGACGCCGACCTTCTGGCCGAGGTCGACAGTTGTGTCGACGACTTGTCTGTAGTTGCGCTTGTCGAGTGCCATGCGCCTGACCCAGAAACTTTTGAAGAACTCATCCAGGACGTGCTCTTTCAAGTAACCCGCAGTGACACCATCAGTTCCCGCACATTGGGAAACAACCTTCAGCACAACCTTCTTCATCTCCTCATCTGGAGACGAGAACTCGCGAAGCAAGATTTCCATGATTTGACTGGTATAGTAGTTGGCGTACTCCTCGTCCATCAATGGAATAATATAACCGACAGCCTTAAGGAAGCCAGCCAAACCTTTTCCTCTTTGCTTCCTTGCACCAGTCCACAGTGGGTTTAGGATATCATCGAAACTCTCAATACCATATGGATTTGCGGCTTCTGCCAGCGCTGCAATAGCAAGAGATGTTACAGTGCGAACCTTGGTCTGGTCATCGTTTAAGTTAGGAGCGATGCAGTCCACCAACCCCTTGAGATGTGGAAGAACTGCACAACCCATAAGAATTGGAATCTGCTGAACAATCTTCACACCAGTATGTCTCGCCTGCCACGACTTCTTCGATCTGCATACAGCTCTCAAAAACGGAAGTAGTGCTGGAATACCTAATGCAGAGGCGACCACTGCAAAAGCTCTGGCTGTCGTGTTACGGACGTACTCATCAACGTGGTCGATATCTGGACGCATAGTACTGATCATGTGCGCCAAGCCAGCAGCTTTCGACAAGTTGGAAATGATCTCCCTACCCTCCACTCTGGCATAGTAGTCCTGGTCAATAAGCAGGGGCTCAATAACGACAAGTATTTTGTGCACATATGGACGGACGAGGTCGTCAAGTTTATAGAGCACACGGTCGATGACCTTGACGAGCAAATGACGCTCCTGATCTTCCAAAGATTTCTCCATCAGAAGTGGCAGGATCTGGTTGAATAGAGGTCCAGCACCAAATTGGCGAGCATTATCCGTCAGTTGACGCAGCGCAGTCTTACGCATTGGCGGTGTTCCATTCTTGACCTTCAGAAGCAATCTCATGATCTTCCTCTCCTTCAGCTCTTCCACACTCAGAGCATTCTCATCAGCACCATCCGTAAGCTTTCCGAAATAGGCCATATCCTCGGCCTTGAAGAACTGAAGATCGCCAACTCCTGGAATATCTGTAGGTAGTGCCTTGCCCATGGCATTTTGGCTCATTGGCTCTTGCATCATGAAGCCTCCTGCCATTGATGCTGGTGTTGCCATAACCTTGGCTGCTACTGTGCGGGTTGGCGCATATCCTGGCGGTGGCTCAAGAATCTTGTAACCTTCTGAAGGAAGCAGCATGTCGAGATCCTCATCTGACAGAGGCATGTTGCGTGAGGAAATATCTGTGCCGAAAGTTGTCGGAATCATGGCCACGCCTGCCGATGGGTGCATCGGTGTGACGAGCCCTCCTGGAGTAGCAGCTGGTGCTTGGTCCCATCGCGATCTTCTGCGTGGCGTCTCCCCACCTGATGCGGCTTCTCCTCCAATGGATGGCGTCTGATCCCACCGCGACCTCTTAACTTCGGTCTCTGCATCTGGTGCTGCTGCCGCTGCGTCTGTCGAAGAGACATCCCATCTTTGCTTGCGCTTCCTCCCTGTGGCCTTGGGTGTCGTAGATCCATCCTGCTTGTTCTCCTTGTCGGTAGGCGACTCTGGGCCCTTGAGCGTCGGCTGGTGCTCCATAACAATATCTCCGCCACTCTTTTCCTTGTTGTCGATGGCCCTCCTGACACGCTCCTCCTCGCGCTCCAGCTCTCGCTTCAACATGACGTCCTTATAAGTCTCGCCATCTCCTTCTTGTCCGTTTGTCATCACTGGGCTCAGTACTCTATCAAGGCGGCGTCTTTGGTAGTCGGTCTCGCGATCTGCTATCCGCCTGCTCTTCTCCCTTCCCTCAAGAATATCTTCCTCCTCGACGGCGCCACCACGAGCAAATTCATTCATCTGTGCGCTTGTCGCTGTGTATTGGCCGACCAGCCTCCTGCTGTTATCGGCTCCCTCATCCTCGTCATCATCTTCATTTAGTGCAATCGATGTGTTGTATCCTGCAAACTTGTCGCCTCCATCGCGCTCATACAAGGTGGTGTCGAAGCTCTCGGTCAAGGAAGCCTTGGTGCTGACATCAGTTCGTTGGTTGCTCGGATCAAATGTCTTCGATCCGTTCTTACCAGCAGACGCGGCATTGCGCTCCGCCTGGAGCTTTCTAATAGTCTCGAAAGTATCGTCGGACATGGTTGCGCCTTGTCTGTCGAAAACGAGTTGAAGCTTTAGGAAAGGCTGACATGAATTCGTGCACGGGAGGTTGGCGGTTTGTCGCGCGGTGCGCTAGACTGGATTGAGTTGTGGTTAAGTTCCGCCTCTTGTGGCGCGGGGCTCACAAAGTCTGGGGTGCTGATTCAGCCGGTGAGCTGAGTAGATCCATAAAGTGCTTCAACACCTTCTATCCCCATCATATAGGGCCAAACACAAATCGTTGCCGCGTCTTTTGTTTTAATCTTAGCCCTCGAAGCGATATGTTGATAGAGTTCGACAAATAGAAGCACACGAGTAAAGTGGAGTGTGTGTGGCTCTTCAACCAGTTATCACTTGCTCCAGGTGGCAGCTAGTCATCAAGGCTTAATCGCCAACCCTCGATGAATGGAAGATGCAAATATCGGCGTTCTTTTCGATGATTCCTCACATCTCGAACTCTTACGCAGTGGAACGAAAGAAGTTACTGCGCTTTGCGCAAGCTGAAAACGAGGCGTGCTTATTTGAGCTCTCCCGACGAAGTCCCCTTGATCGTCAATGTCACCATCGCCACATTTTGGAAGAAGTATGAAATATAATTTTGGGCAATTAACAAATAGTGTACTTTTCTGACTAACACATTAGTACCTAAGTAGATATCCAAGGTCTTTACAGCCTGAGCAGAGTGACTCGATGACTTTATTGGTCGACTGGGTGTGTGTTCAAAGATTGGAAAATCGATGCCGGTTGATAATGCGGCACTCTGGGGCAGTCCCCAAATCTGGAGCAGCTCACCAGATGAAGCGATTTGCAGGTGCGCATTTTGCTCCTATGCCTACCAAAAGCGATTTCAAAGTACGCATTGCGTCTTTGTCATTATACTTAAGACCATCCGACCAGCCTTTATTCACGCTGCTGTGGCGCCAGTAAAACAACTTATAAAAAAGCGCAAAGCCCCCGTGATTCATTCCTGACGCCTAACCTCATAACTTCATACTTCATGCTTCATATGCAACGTAAAACTTGCGTTTGGCAGCTGCCACGAACTCCGAAATGCAAATTCCAATCATAGTCAGAGCCAAGATGCTCGACGCTATACCATTCGCCTTTCGCCATCCTCATCATCCATCATGCATCGTCTATCCAGGACTTCGTTCTGTGTTCTCATTTGGCATGTGCCACGATCTCCGCATAAACATCATCCGGTACTTTCTTAATGATCGTAAGCGTGAGCTCCTTGATCGTCTCCGCAGCCAATGGTGGGAAAGATCTGAGAATCTTCGTGGGACTATCTCATATTAGCCACCCGTCTTTCCTTCCACTCCCTCTCCTCTTCGCTTCGTGCCTCTCAACCCGGGAATTCTTACCTAGGACTACTCAAGATCTGATTCCTCATCATAACCAACTGCGCCACGATACACAAAATATTTAAGTGACTCCCATACGCAAACAGGAAATCCCACAACCTCAACACCTCCGGCAACGGCGGCGTACACGCACACAGCGTCAACACACTTGGGAATGCATACAGCTCGGCATGCATACCCTTGCTCATCAGATATAGACTCAGCCTCGGATCGACAATTGCCAATACCCTGTCGACGAGGCTGAGACCCTTGTGCACACCATCCATGGCGCCACGCACATAGCCCGGCACCTCGTAGGTGATGAAGCGGTGGAATGCAACGAAAGCTTCGGATTCTGAGCGTGCGGCGTAGAGGAAGGGAGCGGCGAGGACGTTCATTCCTTGGACATAAGTTCCTGGTTCCGAGGCACCGGTATCAGAGCCTTCTGTTGTCAAAGTAAGGGCACGAACTCTATTCTTGTAATGCATATCTGGAGAATCTGGCGTTGCAGGGCCGGAGTGGAGGCTCTTTCTTGGGCTGGTGATAGGTGAGGCATTGGAAGAGTTGAGGGATTCGGCTCTGAGGATCTTGGCATCGTGTAACTTCCATGCTACTGCGTTCAGCAGGCGAATGAGCGACGCTTCTGAGACTCTCCTTCTAAATAGAGGATCCGTGGCGAGGGTGCGGAAGGTGTCGTTCCTTATCTTGCTGTATGCTGGTGATGCGCCGCGGTGAATTAATGCCAGATACCCATCTGTCCTGATCACTGGTGCATTGAGCAGAATCAACCATACGTATATCCTCAAACTTGACATCCCATCACCATCACTCTTGATCCCTTGATCCAGGATCTTCAACCTCATACTATCCAGTGCATTGCCCATGTCCTGTCCTGGCCCGTCGCGCACGATCCTGTCTAAGCTCGCATGTTCGGACGCTTTGCGCATAAGGCCGCTATTCTGCTTCTTCAGCCCCTGTGCGAGCTCTTTTGTACCGGAAGCATCACTGTTGCTTCTCACACGGTTGTGGTTTTGCGTCGCGGTGCTGATCTCCGGGCTATCCTTCTTGCGCAAGGAGTTGTACGGTGAGATGAGTTGTTGTTGCTGTCTTTGTTGCGCAATCAGGCTGGGCCTATTGCTTGCGCCGAGGGTATGCGCAGAATTTAATCTCCTAAGAGTCCTATGTGTGCGTGGTGAAAGCGGCGCATTGTATGCTGGTGGTGCTTGGGTGTAGGCGTTGAACGCTGGTCTTGAGTTCATACTTGGAGGTGCTGTGAGGCCGTCGCCAAGGTCTTTAGTTGGCGAGGACGCCATTGGTTTATTGTGTGATTTAGGCTGTTAATGCAACGCAAACGAAGAAAATGTTATTAGTGTTTAAAGAGCGTGAGTAAAGAAAGTCGTTTCGTCGTGTATGTGATGGGCAGCGCTGTGGTTTACATTTCGCGGGGCTGGTGTTACGCAGTGGACAAGGCTGGTTGCTATGTTTAGCTGTCGAAGCTTGGAAGTTGGCGCGACAGGTCGCGTACCGTAACGAGACTGAGACAGCGTGCAAGCATGCTACGGGCAAGGGAGGAAAAACCGCACAGTTGTGCTCAAACACCAATGGATAAACTTGTGCCACTGTTACTCTAGACTATCTGACAAAACTTGTGTTGCAAGGTTGGCTTCTGCATGTACTCTTTGGTCGAAAAACGAGGTGCGAGACACACAGGGAATGTACTCAAAAGTGAGAGCGAAGCAGAAGAGACTTGGTCGAGGGCGGGATGGGCAGAAGTGGAAATTGAGGTTGCGAGCATATATATATACAAGGTACCTGCACTTTGGCACACAAGATTTTTCTTTTCAGCGCGGAAAGAGACTTCTGGAAGTACATGCTCGCAACTAAACATCTGTACGCCAGTTCATTTTACAAGTACCGTCCCTCCCGAAGAGACGTGGAGACACTTCCATCAGAAGGAGCGAAGTCGCGAGACACGATGTACCTTGTACATGCTCGCGACAGCTCGTTTGACCGACGGTCAATTAAGCAAGCGATGAAGGAAACGGCCATCTTTCAATCTTGGACCGCATATAAAAGGCAGGCTCTTCCCACACTCGACTCATATAATGTTCTCGAGCCTCGACGTCCCCCCAAAACCGCTTTGGAAAACAATCACCGTCACGCATTGTTTCCATCAAAAGATAAGTACTTGTGGTATCCAATGTTTCTGTTTTTATAACTATGTCCACATAAGCGATTAAGTATGGTATGTGTGCAATATACAACACGTCAAGATATCGCTGAAATGTATCAATCAAACTCCGTTTCCACCCAAGGGCCCAAGGTAGGCTCATACGCCAAACTCCCGCATCCGATCATTCCGAGCCATCGACGAGCTTAAATCTTGTTCATGCTCAGCGGATCCATATGCTTCTGCCCATAACCGCCGCCCGGACTCGTGGGTGACTGCCCATAACTCGGCGTCTGCGTCGCCGCTGGGTTCCAGTCCCTCCCATTCGGTGGCTTCGGACTGGAGAAGCTGTGTGACGGGTTTTGGTATCTAGCCTCCCGGCCGAAGTAGCCTTGCGGCGTCTCATTGCCGGAGCGCGTGCCCTGATGATAAGCGGCAGGCGAGAGAGGGGTAAGAGGGACCTCTGCTTTGGAGTCAGAGAGCCCGTTACGACCACAGGCAAGCATCTCGTAAGAGCGAGGATCCTTACTGTAGGGTTTTGAAGCGTCGGCGCTGATGAACTCTTGCCCGTTGGCGCGGAATGGGGATTTGAAGAGCTGGACCCAGCCCGAAATCATGGTGGAGCGGCACATGAGGAGGAGGAGCCAGATGCCGTTTATCTGGGGCATAATTAGTACTTTGTTTCAAGTATTCGATGGATGGGATACGAACCGAAAGAAGAATAAGCACAGCCGAGACTGTCGATATGCCCAAAACTAAATGCTGGGCAATATGCAAGCATTTAGTGTGGTCGTCCTTATTGCCCATTAAGCAAGTCAACCAATCTGTCGATTTTCCTGAGTTGTTGGCGACGGAAAGTTGATCGTTATCCATCAGCACGAAGACGACGGAGAAGAGGATAACATCGGTAACAATGATAAGGACGAGAGCAATTCCTCTCCACTGAAGTTGCACAACTCTCTGAACTCTGCGGTATGCCTGACGCGGGGTGACCGCCATGACACTACCGGAGTACGATGGCAGACCAGAGCTGTTAGTTGTGGTGCCTGAGTCCGCGAGAGAGGCGAGATAGACCTTGATGCAGTATCCGAAGGTACTGAATTGGATGATGACCGTGACACCGGCGACGAGAAGAAGAGGGATCCAGAAGTCTGCCAAACTGTTGTCGTGGTTGATATGGCAAGTTTCTGAGACGAGGTATTAGTTGCGAGCTTTTCAGGAAGGCGGGGAAAGCATACTTCCAAAACGGAACGATACACCACTGAAGATCATCGCGAGGGCAAGTCCAATTGCGGGAACGCCCCAACCAACGGCCAGTGCACCATACATGAAAGACTTTCCCATCACGACCTGCCAACAGATCTGCAAATGAAGCGCAAGTGCTCGCATAAACACCCACATCAACCCAGACCAACCACCACCAGCAATAAAGGCACCAGAGAAGGCGCAAACCAAGTTACTACGCATTCCGTTCGGTGTGATGACGTCGAAGCATTGCTCGGGTTTTGCGCCCAGAGGTACAATAAAACCCAGCTGTCTTCTATTAGCAAAAGCTCAGTCCAACTGACGAAAGCAACCTACCTGCATGATCATCACGGCAACTACGAGGCAGATACTGAGGTAATGGCGATGCGACTTCTCGACTGGCAGGAATGCGAATGACAAGAGTAAGAACATACAGGCAATTAAGCCTATGACGTTGATCCAGTCCGCCGCTGCGTTAACATCTTTGAACGATTCGGGGTACAGCCAGTCTGTCGAAGGACATGGCAGGCAGCAGGTAAGCCCTTCGCCAATAGGCTGACATAAACGGCCTTGGACGACTGCTTCATGTCAGAACGCCTCCAATGAATTCAGCTTCATGCGCCAACTTACAGCCCAGTGATTCATTCTTTGGGAAATTCTCTTCCTGGAAGAACGGCTCTGGACAACCGCCGCGGAGCTCTGACATTTCCAACGTTTGAGACAGGAGATCTCTAACACTGTGATTCCGAGATTGACACCGCGCCTGCAGACAGCTCGTTCAATAGAGCTCGTGGACAAGATGTGGGGTTTAATGTAGTAGCCGTGTATGTACTGAAAGGACGACTCGGGAATGCTTTCGTTCTCTGGTTTCTTTGTATTACCCTTGCGCCTATGCCAACCCGTTGTCGATGTTGGAACTCGATGTAGTGTTTCTAAGAGCGTGCACGGCTTCAATGGATGACCGCCAGGTCTGTTTCGTGTGAGGTGCCGAATGAATGAGCGAGAGCGATAGTAATGCACGGCTAAAAAATATCGTAGGAGATAGTTGTGTATGATGTTTCTACAAGTTGATACAAGAGCGCACGGCGGTGGGTGTCGGGAGCATCACTCGAATCTGCTCCGTTGCAGGGTAGAAGGCATGTCCAAAGGTCAAGAGATCCAAAAGGGACGGAGTCAAGAGGCAGCTCTGACCTTATTAAGAAAGTGTCATCCGTAGCGCATGGCAGGCCCTCTTGTGCAAGTGCCCGCATCCATGGGGCATGGGAAGGGGGGCAAGCGTGGTTAGCTGGGGTCGTGCAGTCTGTGCCATATAATCGGGCTGGCTGTGCTACTCGCACGGGATGGCAATCAATTGGGGCTGGTACTTTGTGCATTCGTGCTGCAGCGAGCCCCTAAAATTTTCTTACCCAATCGGGGATTGTGCCAAGAGGGCTCCATAAACCATGATGAGTGAGGGACATTGTATGGTGGGGATTCAGGGAAATGTGAACAAGAACTTCGCATGAGCGCCACAAGCGACGTGTGATTGGGCTCAAGTGCCAGAGCACGAGTAAAAGGGCTGATCTGACAGGATTGATCTTCGCGTCCTGAGGCCTGCCGATTTCTGTCTGTTCCCCTCCCCATAGCCCAGGGGACATAAATTCAGGGGAAGACGTCCAGGGTCTGTCAGGAACAACATGGGGCTGCATCTTTAGCGCGAGGCACGCCCGCACCAGCAGAAGAGCTGGGTGTGTGGAAAGACAGAAAGTCGGGGGTGCCACACACACCAGCTTGAAGCATCGCCGAAAATCCGTCTTCTCGACCTTTCCAGCCAGTGAAAATCATGAAGTCTGCATGTAGGATACACTGTGGGGGAGTTGGAACGGGAATATCGGAGCGGGGATGTTGGGACAGGGACCACATTGAGTTACGCCCGGCACGTGCCTTGGCAGGGTCCCAGGTCGAATGGCCGCCCACAGAGTTTCCACAGAGTTTCCACAGAGTTTCCACAGAGTTTCCAGAGGTGACAAAAACTGCTGGAAAAGATGAGGGAGAGGGATTGGCTGAGATCTGACGGAAAGCTGACGGGAAGCTGACGCGGAAGACATGACATGACCCACCCGCGATAACAGCTTGAAGGATTGCGTTTTGGACGGGACAGCTGTGAAATTCATGACGCCGCCATACCTCAGAATGCAAATGCCACGGGGCCTGCCGTCAACTTGTTATGGGCCACACAACCATCTCCTGGCGTCCAAGTCGTAGAACAGGATTGTAGAAAAGGATTGACGTGCTGTCACATTCTGGGCTTCAGCTAGGCGTCGTTAGACCGACCGCCTCAAAGCCCCAAACGGCGTTTCTCGCATCGTGCTCGGAAAGCGCGTCCCAAGCTCAATCGAAGATTCCATCATCCAAGCGACGACGGAACTGTCACCCTATTTTGGTCTATCTCGCCGAGCCGGTCCACAAAAGACTTTGCGCTCTTTGGTTGTTTCAGATTCTGCCCTGGCACTTCGATATTGCATCCCTGATCCAAACGAACGCTAGCTTTCATGCGGTTATGCAGTCGTGAGGAGCAGAAGCGCAGAGCAGCACAAGACGATAATGGTCAGCGCGGTCGACGGATCGTCGGCATGGCTGCCACGCGCAGCGCCGGCGTGGTGGTCAGCTCCTAGCTTCGGCGAACTGTTACAACACCGGTAAGTGGGCCGTTTGAGCGTAAATATCCATGTGAGGTTCGCAACACACACAACCGAACCCCGCGCGGCGGGCAACAAACTGTCTCAAATTGCCCCGTTGAGGAGATCTTCCCCGTCCTTCCTGGAGCACGGGGTGTTCCAGATCTTTTTTGAACTGCTAGCTAGCCATTTGCGTTATCCGTCTGAGGCGGCTTCGGTGGGAGATGAGAATCTCAAAACTACAGACCACTTCAAAACGTTCCAAAACACCAATGAAAGATCTAAAATAGAATCTTAAACCACGGAAGATTTATCAACCAAAGGCTGCTCGAGTGATCTATAAGTTTAGTATGATATTTTGGAG
>RCNJ01000236.1_pt1 | contig 36073 bp, 28 predicted proteins | sample 2041171 | NCBI WGS metagenome assembly RCNJ01 (sample SAMN09708213, study PRJNA481090) | feces metagenome | biome: feces | host: Pygoscelis adeliae | place: Antarctica: Rookery Lake | collected 2010-03-01 | reverse complement strand
TGCCGGAACAGCAAGTCGTTGAGGCAGTGCGCAGCTTTGCTCACCATGATGAGGGTGCGTACGGGGCGGCCCACTACGTCGAGGTGCCAGGTCATGGAGAATTTCGCGGCCAGTTGTTCCAGCGCGGGCACGAGATCTTCCCGGCGGGCACTGCTGGTGACCTGCACCCGCATGAAGAACAACTGGGTGCCGAGGTCTCCGAACTGCTGCGATTCGGTGATGTTGCCACCGTGTTCAGCAAGGAGGCCACTGACCGCGTGCACAATTCCGGGTTGGTCCGGGCAGGACAGGTTCAGGACCCAATGGGTCGCTTCGGCTTCGGGTGATTGCGCAACGGCGGCTGAGGAAGTTTCGGACACCTGAACAGATTAGTCGACAAGCGCCAGAGTGTCCGTACTGTGTCGGATTGCCCCGATACCGCACGCAACCTGACAACATAGGGGCATGAGCGACGCAGAGCTAAGAATCGAGCAAGTTCCCGACGAGTCATCTGGGGAGTTGTTGACCCTGCGTCGCGCTGCATTCGTCAGTGAAGCGCAGGTCTATGGCGACCCCAACATCCCGCCACTGACCCAGACGCTGCACGAACTACGGGACGACCTCAAAGCCGAGGGTGTTATCACCCTCGGTGCCTGGTCCGGGCACCGCCTGGTTGGTTCAGTGCGGGTCGAAATTGAAGACCAGAAAGCAACTCTGGGCCGGCTTGCCGTGGCCCCGGACATGCAGGGTCAGGGCATCGGAACCCAGATGATGTTCGCGGTGCTGCCCTTGCTGCCCGATCAGGTTGACGAGATCTGGGTGTTTACCGGGCGGGACTCTAAGCAGAACCTCGCCATGTACACGAACCAGGGTTATGAGCACCAGTACGACCAGGTCGCGGGGGATCTCACCTACGCGTACCTGCGTCGCATTCTCGGCGCAGCAGAGAGCGAAGACGCGCTCTAAGCTGTCGTCGGCACGCTTGAAAGACCCTCGGTAAGACCAGCGCGGATCGACGCATCGATCCAGGTGGCGGCCCGGGTCTCGCGCACCGCTGGGAAGTTGCTAGACTCTGGCACGTCGCGACTGGCGACACCGGGGAGTGACACAGTTTTCTGCAGACTTCGGGTCGCTCGCCTGGGCTCCGGTCACCACAGATCTCATGTGCGTGCCCGGAAGTAAGAAGGATACTGGGCCCGCAGCACACTATGACTGCGAGGAGAACGATGAGCGCCCCAACTGAAGGCACCATGTACCAGGGCATTGCCCAGGTAGACCCAGAGATCGCGGCTGTTCTTGACGGTGAGTTGGAACGTCAGCGCCACACCCTTGAGATGATCGCCAGTGAGAACTTCGTGCCACAGGCCGTTCTCGAAGCTCAGGGCTCAGTGCTGACCAACAAGTACGCCGAGGGCTACCCCGGTCGCCGCTACTACGGTGGCTGCGAGCAGGTGGACATTGCCGAGAATCTCGCAATTTCCCGAGCCAAGTCACTGTTCGGCGCCGAGCACGTCAACGTGCAGCCGCACTCCGGTGCCACTGCAAACGCTGCCGTGTTGCACGCCCTGATTAACGCAGGGGACAAGATCCTCGGGCTGGAACTCGCACACGGTGGGCATCTAACCCACGGCATGAAAATTAACTTCTCCGGCAAGCTCTACGAAGTTTCTGCCTACGGAGTCGACCCCGACACTCACCTCATTGACATGGATAAGGTGCGCGAGAAGGCACTTGCTGAGCGCCCTGACGTCATCATCGGTGGCTGGTCGGCTTACCCGCGTCAGCTCGACTTCGCAGCATTCCGCTCGATTGCGGACGAGGTCGGCGCAAAACTCTGGGTAGACATGGCGCACTTCGCCGGTCTGGTTGCCGCTGATCTGCACCCGAACCCGGTTCCGCACTCGGACATCGTCTCGTCCACTGTGCATAAAACTCTCGGTGGCCCACGCTCAGGCTTCATCCTGAGCAAGCAGGAGTTCGCCCGCAAGATTGACTCGGCTGTATTCCCTGGCCAGCAGGGTGGCCCGCTCATGCACGCCATTGCCGCCAAGGCAGTGACGTTCAAACTTGCTGCAACTGAGGAGTTTGCTGAGCGGCAGCAGCGTGTGATGCGAGGTGCCCAGCTCATTGCGGAGCGCCTGTGCGCCAAGGACGTCGCTGACGCCGGAGTTTCGGTTCTCACCGGTGGCACCGATGTGCACCTGGTGCTCGTCGACCTGCGCCACTCCGAACTGGACGGCCAGCAGGCAGAAGACCTCCTGCACAATGTCGGCATCACGGTGAACCGCAACGCGGTTCCCTTCGACCCACGCCCACCACGCGTCACCTCCGGGCTGCGCATCGGTACCCCTGCGCTGGCAGCACGCGGCTTCGGCGATGCCGAATTCGCCGAAGTTGGCGAGATCATCGCAACAGCTCTCAAGGGCGACGCCGATGTTCCTGCTCTGCAGGCGCGCGTGCGCAAGCTGACAGACGACTTCCCGCTGTACCCGGGCCTGCAGCAGTACTGATTCACCCGGCACATACCGCATCACCAACCCCAGCTACGTGGTGAGTGCGCGACTTAGGGTGATTTCCCTCCAGAAATCTCACCTATGCCGCGCACTCACCGACTGGGGTTGAGAACTGGAGAGTGACATGACCGCACAAATGCTGGACGGCACAGCAACTGCCGCCGCAATCAAAGCCGAACTCACGCAGCGCGTTACCGTGCTCAAAGGCCAGGGAATTGTGCCGGGTCTGGGCACCATCTTGGTAGGGGAGGACCCAGGCAGCCAGGCATATGTGCGCGGAAAGCACCGCGACTGCGCAGAAGTGGGGCTCGCCTCCATCCGCGTGGACCTGCCCGCTGACGCCTCCCAAGCCGACGTCGAAGCCGCGATCACCGGGCTGAACGCAGACCCCGCGTGCACCGGCTACATCGTGCAACTGCCACTGCCCGATGGAATCGACACCAACCGGGTGCTGGAACTCATTGACCCCGACAAAGACGCCGATGGGCTGCACCCCACCAACTTGGGCCGGCTCGTCCTACGCGCCGCCGGGCCCATCACTTCACCGTTGCCGTGCACGCCCGCAGGCATTGTTGAACTCATTGAGCGGCACGGACTCGACCTTGCGGGCAAAGATGTTGTGGTTCTTGGCCGCGGCACCACCGTCGGGCGGTCCATCGGTCTGTTGCTGACCCGCAAAGAAATTAACGCCACGGTCACCTTGACGCACACCGGAACCCGGGACGTCGTCGCGCACCTGAAGAAAGCCGACGTCGTCATTGCAGCCATCGGTGTGCCGAAGTTCGTTAAAGCAGAGCACCTCAAGCCGGGCGCCATTGTCCTCGACGTTGGGGTCAGTCGCGTGCTGGACCCCGCCACCGGAAAGGCCAAGCTGACCGGCGACGTCGACGCCGGCGTGGCCGAAGTCGCGTCCTGGCTGTCACCCAACCCCGGAGGGGTTGGCCCGATGACCCGGGCGATGCTGCTTGCCAACGTGGTGGACTCCGCAGAGCGCACAACAGCGCAGCAAAACTAAACCCCAGCCCGACGCTGAATGAGAGAGGATGGGCCACGTGCTAAAAATCACTACGGTTAACGTCAATGGAATCCGCGCTGCTTACCGCAACGGCATGGCCGCCTGGGTGGAAGAAAACTCCCCAGACATCATGCTGCTCCAGGAAGTGCGCGCCCCCGAGGAGATCACCACCCAACTACTGGGACCGGAGTGGCATGTGGCACAGCAAGCCAGTGTCATCAAGGGCCGCTCGGGTGTCGCTATTGCTTCCCGGCTGCCACTGCAGGCCTCTCGAATTGGTGTACCAGCGGGCACGGAAGAGCCCGATGTCGACACTGGACGCTGGGTAGAGGCCGACATCACTCTGGCGTCTGGGCAGCCCCTCACCGTCGTGTCCGCCTACCTGCACTCCGGAACAGCGGGCACCCCCAAGATGGACATGAAGTACGCGCACCTGGACAAGGTCAACACCCGCATGGCCGAACTGCGGGCCCAGGGTGGCCTCGCAGTGGTGGCCGGCGACATCAACATTGCACACCACGAAGTGGACATCAAAAACTGGAAGGGCAACCTCAAATCGGCTGGTTTCCTCCCCGAAGAGCGTGCCTACCTCGACCACTGGTTTGACGAACTCGGCTGGGTTGACCTCGGCCGCCGCCTCAGCGGCGAGGGCCCCGGGCCCTACACTTGGTGGTCCAACCGCGGTAAGGCCTTCGACAACGACGCCGGCTGGCGCATCGATTACCACCTGGTCAGCCCAGAGTTGGATGCCACGGCGCAGAGCATTACGGTCGGACGCGCGCCCTCATATGACACCCGTTGGAGCGACCACGCGCCACTGACAGCCGTTTACGATGTCTGACCAGATCCCACAATTGACACTGATGTCCATCGCTTAAGAATCTGCAGGGTGGCTCGATTATGACCGAACAACCAAAGAATCACCGATTCCAACCCTCCAAGTCGACAATGATCTTACTTGGGGCCGGGCTACTCCTGATCGTTCTTCACTTTGTGCTCGAAGCGTCAGGGATCGTGGGACAGCCCACAGGCAATGGCGGCGGGCCAATTCTTCTGGTCGGCTATATTTTGGTCGCGATTGGCGTCATCAAAAGAATTATCGATTTTGTGCGCCGGTAAGGCCGGCACTAGGACCGGCTTAGTTCACAGTGGAGATCGGAAGTTTCCGGCCCGCTAGGCCGCGCTCCTGCTTCACTAAACTTGCGGCAATGCGCTTAATTGCTTGGGCCCCGGAGGATTCGGGGTGTGAGAGCACCACGGGAACGCCGTCGTCGCCGGATTCACGCAGTTGCAGGTCCAGGGGCACCTGACCCAGCATCGGCACCGTGACGCCCAGGCTGGCACTCAGGCTCTCGGCCACGCGCTGGCCACCGCCCGAACCAAATACTTCAAGCCGCGATCCATCCGGCTGCTCCAACCAGGACATGTTTTCAATAACCCCGGCAACGGCCTGTGAGGTTTGACGGGCCACGGAACCGGCACGCTCAGCAACCTCGGCTGCCGCGGCCTGCGGAGTGGTGACCACAACAATTTCTGATCCGGGCAACAACTGCGCAACCGAGATGGCAATGTCGCCGGTGCCCGGCGGCAGGTCAAGGAGTAGAACGTCCAGGTCGCCCCAAAACACATCGGCCAAGAACTGTTGCAACGCCCGGTGCAGCATGGGCCCACGCCACACCACGGGCTGCCCGGCGGGGACAAACATTCCGATTGATACGACTTTGACGTCGAAGGCAATGGGCGGCATCAGCATGTCGTCCACTTTGGTGGGCTGCGTGGTCACGCCCAGCATCTTCGGAATGGAGAAACCATAAATATCCGCGTCCACGACGCCCACGCTCAAACCATCGGCAGCCAACTGCACGGCAAGGTTTGCCGTCAGAGAGGACTTACCCACCCCGCCCTTACCGGAGGCAATGGCAAACACCTTCGTCAGCGAACCAGGCTGGGAAAACGGGATGATCGGCTCACCAGTGCCGCCGCGCAGCTTTTTCTTCAAGTGCATGCGCTGCTCGGGGGACATCACGCCCATCTCGACGAGCACGCCCTGCACATCAGGTACCTTGCTGACGGCGGCCTTGATGTCGGAAGTGATGGTGCCCTTCAACGGGCACCCCGCGGTGGTGAGGTCAATATGGACTGTGGTGATGCCGTCGTCGTCAACTTCGACTTCGCGAACCATGCCGAGTTCGGTGATGGGACGACGGATCTCGGGGTCAATAACATTGGCGAGAGCTTCGTGAACGGCTTCAACGGAGGGCAGAGCACTAACAGACATGCCTACAGTCTAGGTGGCGTGCACGTGCAGAGACAGGGGTAACCCGGTCGTCTCATCGCTTTCTCAGCCCGATGCGGCAGAATGGGGGTATGAGTCAGCAATCGATGCCCAATGCTTCCCGCAAGCTCAACGTGCCGACTATGCCGAAGGGCGTTGAGATCGCGTCCTTCGGAACGTACCTGGACGCCCAGGCCGCCGTTGACCACCTATCCGATAAGTCTTTCCCCGTGCAACACGTCACCATTGTGGGAACTGACCTGAAAATGGTCGAACGCGTCACCGGCCGCCTCACCTACGGCCGCGTCACTCTGGCCGGCCTCGCCGCAGGTGCCTGGTTCGGTCTGTTCGTTGGAATTCTGCTGTACATGTTCGGTGGGTCTAGCGCTGGCCCCAGTGTGCTGGCCGCCATCGCCTTGGGTGCGGGCTTTGGTGCACTGTTCTCCTTGATTTCATACTCTTTGACCGGCGGTAAGCGGGACTTCACCTCATCCAGCCAGATTGTGGCCGCTTCGTACACGCTGCTGTGCTCAGCTGAGCACGCAGCCCCTGCCCGGGAGTTCTTGCGCGTTGCCGGAATGACGAACGGATTGAACGCCCCTGATGCACCGAGTTCCTCCGCGAACCCGTACGCCGGCCCAGGAACGTTGGCAAGCAGCACTGCAACTGGCAGCACCGCTCCGACGACGCCGGCTACCGGCTCGCAGCACGACACTGGTAGCGATAAGCCAGCCGCCGTTACGCAGTCCAAACCAGATCACATGTACGTCACATCCGACGGGCGCCCCCGCTATGGCGCACTGCGGGACGACGCGCAGGCAGCACCCACCTCGGGAACGGACTCCGCTGCGCCGCAGTCAGACGCCGCCGATGACGCGGAGCAGCAGCGCGACAACTGATACAGGTCGCAGTGCGGCATACGTCGTGCAGCACACGTCGTGCAGCACACGCTGTGCAGTTCAACGGTGCAAGACGAAACCCCAGCCTCATGAGGCCGGGGTTTCGTCTTGTCTATTGCGTCTTACCTAGTGCCGTCCTGTCTACTGCACTGTTCGCAGCGGGGAAGCCAGCGTCACCGCAGTGACGCCATCCATGCTTCGACGTCGTCCGGGGTGCGCGCCAAGGCGTGGCTGAGGTTCTCGTTGCCTGTTTCGGTGACGAGCACGTCGTCCTCAATGCGAATACCGATGCCGCGATACTCCTCGGGGACAAGCAGGTCATCCTTCTTGAAGTACAAGCCCGGCTCGATTGTGAACACCATGCCGGGCTCCAACACTGCGTCCAGGTACATTTCCCGGCGTGCCTGCGCACAGTCATGCACGTCAAGGCCGAGGTGGTGGGAGGTACCGTGCACCATCCACCGGCGGTGGAACTGCCCCTCTGGGGCCAACGACTCCTCGGCAGTCCCGGGCAGCAGACCCCACTGTGCGAGCCGGTCCGCAATGACCACCATTGCCGCGGCGTGCACGTCACGGAACTTCGCACCCGGCTTCGCCACCTCAAATGCGGCGTCCGCGGCGTCTAGCACTGCCTGGTAAAGGCGGCGCTGCACAGCACTGAATTTTCCGTTAATTGGCAGGGTCCGGGTGATGTCTGCGGTGTAGAGCGAATCTACTTCAACGCCGGCGTCCAGCAGCAGCAGTTCTCCTTCGCGAACTGACCCGTCGTTGCGGATCCAGTGCAGCGTGGTGGCGTGCTCACCGGCGGCGGCAATGGTGTCATAACCGACCTCGTTGCCCTCGAGCCGGGCGTGGGCGCCGAACACCGTTTCGATGACGCGTTCGCCGCGGCGGTGGTCCTGCGCTCGCGGTAGGTCCCGCACTACCTGGGCGAAGCCATCAATGGTTGCGGCCACTGCTTGGCGCATCTGGTCGATCTCGTAGGAGTCTTTGATCAGGCGTAGTTCTGACACGGCTTCTTCGAGCCGTGCGTCGAGTTCGCTGATCTCTTCGGAACTGACGCCCGCGCTGGACCGGATTTGTGTGGCAATTTCATCAATTGCGGCGTCCACTTCAGCCACGACTGCAAGTGCAACGTGCCCGGGGCCAACATCCTTTGCGAGCGCGTCCTTGAGGTCGTCAATGTGCGCGGTCCGGATTCCGGTGAGTGTTTCAATATCTTGCAGGCTAGGCCGGGCGCCAACCCAAAACTCGCCGTAGCGGGAGTCGGCGTAGAACTCTTCAGTGTCGCGCCCAGCGAGCGGCCGGAAGAACAGTACGGCTTCGTGACCGCCGTCGTTTTGGGGGTTGAGCACCAGCACCGCGTCGGGCTCTTGGTCGGTGCCTAATCCGGTCAGGTGTGCGAAAGCGGAGTGTGGGCGAAAGCGGTAGTCGGTGTCGTTGGAACGCACTTTGAAGGCGCCCGCGGGCATGACGAGCCGCTGCCCAGCGAAGTCCGCGCTGAGCGCTGCGCGTCGGGCTGCCGTGAAGGGCGCAAATTTGCCCGGGGCTGCTCCTGCCTCGGCGCGGGGTGCCCAACCGGAGGTGACAAAGTTGCGGAAAGCATCCGACGACGGCCGCTGGGACCGGTTATCGCCGCGGCTGGCTACGGTCTGCTCGGGCGTAGCCGTTTCGGGGGTGATGGGCTGTGCGGTGTGGTCTTCTGGTGTCATGAACATCCTTCTGCGTTGTGAATCGGCAAGCCGCGTATCTGGTTCGTGCGGCCGGAAATCAGTAGTTAGTGGGCCCTCAACTTGTTGCGGGCTGGGTCGCGGGCAGGGACTGGAGGAACTTCAGCAGGGTGCGGTTGAACGCAGCGGGCGCTTCTAAACTCACGTCGTGTTTGACGCCGGGGATCACCACGAGGCGGGCACGGTCCGCTGCCGCACGGTGAGCGCGTTCTTCGAGGCGCAGGTGGTCCCATTGCCCATTGACCAGCAGCACTGGGACTGAAATCTGGGCAAGGTCGTCAAGTGAGGAGACGTGGTCGAGGGCAGTGAGGGCATCGGTCACCACACTCCAGGGCAGTCGCTCTGCCTCCGAAAGTGGGGGAGTTGGAATGACCGATCGACGCTCCAGCATTTTGCGCACTCGTGTTCCGTACGTGGCCACGAAGGCGGCCACATCGCGGTAGAGCCGTACAGGTTTGTTGCCTGGGTTGCTGGAACACGCCGCCGCGAGCACCCCCAGGAGTTCCGAAGTTTGCTGCGCAGCTGTGCGCTGGTTCAGCCGAGCGGTGCCCCTGAGTTGAGCTGCATAATGCAGCGCGGTGTAACCGCCCAGGGACAACCCGACCAGAACGTACTTGGGGTGGGGGAGGGAGGCAATGGTGTGGTCCAGAACGTCGAGTGCGCCCGCCATGGTGAAGGTTTCGCCGCGTCGTGTCCCATGCCCGGGCAGGTCAACGGCTCGAGAGGGGATACCTGCAGCGGTTAAAAACCGGACTTGCTCGTCCCACATTGCTGCGCTGGTGCGCAACCCGTGCACAAAAATCACGGCGGGGGTGGCAGGCGATGCCTGCGGCGAGGACATGTGTGAACCGAACTCCCTAGTGCGAGGCGCTGCGCCTTAATCAGGTGCCACTATTCTCCCACGCCTTACCGTATTCATCAGGGAATTGTGCTGCGCTGTGGGTGAAGAACCTGCTGGCCTGCTGGGGTCAGTAGAGTAGTGCTTGTGCGCATTGACCTACATACTCACTCCAACGCTTCGGACGGAACCGATAACCCAGCCCAGGTGATGGTGGACGCCGCCCGGGCTGGCCTCGACGTTGTTGCGTTAACCGACCACGACACCACCGCCGGCTGGGATGAGGCCGCGCAAAGCGCAGCTGAAGTCGGCATCACGCTGGTGCGTGGCACTGAAATCAGCACTCGCAGTCGTGGCATCAGCGTGCATATGTTGTCTTACCTGCACGACCCTGAAGACGCGGAACTGGCCGAACGCAATGAAGTGGCCCGGAGCGCGCGGGAGCAGCGCGCCCGCACCATGGTTGACCTGGTGGGTCGCGATTTCCCGGTGACGTGGGCCGACGTCGTCGCACAGACCAAACCCGGAACCGTCATCGGACGCCCACACGTTGCCGATGCCCTCGTAGCGGCCGGCGTTGTTGCTGATCGCTCAGAAGCTTTTTTAAGTGTGCTGACCGCGGACTCGCGGTATTACGTGCCACACCTGGCACCCAACACAACCGACGTCGTGCGGTCCATTTTGGGAGCGGGCGGCGTGCCAGTATTTGCGCACCCTGGCGCGGATCAGCGCGGGCGGGTTGTCCCCGATGAAACGATTGCAGAGCTCGCCGCAGCGGGTTTGGCTGGTCTGGAAGTTGAGCACCGGGACAACAGTCCGCAGCAGCAGGAACGCCTGACCCGGCTGGCTAAAGAACTCGGACTGTTCATCACCGGATCAAGTGATTATCACGGCACTGGTAAGCCGAATCGGCTTGGCGAGAACCTCACCAGCCCGGAGGTGTTCGAAGAAATTGAGGCGCGCGGCAGGCTTGCGGTGCTGCGTCCATGAGTGAGTTCTTCGACGTTCGGCTATTTACCGAAGTTTTCATCACGCTATTTGTGATTATGGATCCACCCGGCACTGTGCCCATGTTCCTGGGTTTAACCGGCACCATGACCGCGAAGCAGCGCAATGCAGCGGCAGGCCAGGCTGTGATGGTGGCAGCCGGTGTGATTCTGGCGTTCGCACTGTTTGGGCAACAACTGTTGTCGTACATGCACATTTCGCTGCCTGCGTTACAAGCCTCCGGTGGGTTACTTCTGCTGCTGGTGGCCATGCAATTGTTGACCGGGCAGATGGAAGAGCCGCGGGCCTCTGGCGCCGGGAACGTGAACGTTGCCATGGTTCCTCTAGGAACCCCGCTACTCGCTGGTCCGGGCGCAATTGTGGCGTCCATGGTGTTTGTGCAGCGTCTGGACGGTTCCGCTGGTGACTGGATCTCCGTTGCTGCAGGCTTTGTGCTGGTGTGCCTGACCTTATGGCTGGCGATGCGCTTTGCCGGGGTTGTGCACCGCATCCTGGGGGAGTCGGGCACCATTCTGGTCACCCGGATTGCCGGTGTGCTGCTGGCCGCGATTGCGGTGCAACTCGTTGCGGACGCTGTGACGGCGTTCATCCAGGCCGCATAGCTCAGCACCGCCGCACAGAGCGCACCTCAGCCGGTTACCTCACTCCCGCTGCGCAGCGCCCAAGGCTCACCACCCATGGCTCACCACGTTGCCCATCACAGTCGTGTCATCAGAGACAAACCCGGGACACAAAAACGCCCGCCCCACCAAAGTGGGACGGGCGTCAAAACTGATCTGGTGCAGCTAATTAGTTCTGCGGAGCTGCGGTGCCACCCTGGGCGGGCTCGCCACCGCGGGTGCGACGACGGCTGCGGTTCCGGCTGCGGGCCGGGCGTGGCTGCGTGTTCTCAGGCTGTGTACTTTCAGGCTGCGTGCTCTCAGCTCCGGAGGGCTGCTGCGATGAGCCGCCGTCCTGCGCTGAGCTGGAACGGCTACGTGACCGTCCACCTGAACCGCGGCCACCATCTCTGGAGCCACCATCCCTGGAACTTCCATCTCTGGAACCACCGGAGCGGCCGCCACGTGAACTGTCGCGGCCACCGTCACGGCTGGGCGCGCTGCCGCGCTTGCCAGTTTCGCCAAGATCTTCAAGACGCTCTGCGGATAGGCCTTCGCGGGTGCGTGCCGACCGTGGTAGGCGTCCCTTGGTGCCTTCAGGGATGTCCAGGTCCGTATACAGGTGCGGGCTGGAGGAGTACGTTTCGCTGGGCTCGGGGATGCCGAGGTCCAGGGCCTTGTCGATCAGGCCCCAGCGTGGGGTGTCGTCCCAGTCCACGAAGGTGACTGCGGTGCCCTTGTGACCGGCACGGCCGGTGCGGCCGGTGCGGTGCAGGTAAGTTTTCTCATCTTCGGGGCACTGGTAGTTGATGACGTGCGTGACGTCGTCGACGTCGATGCCACGTGCCGCGACGTCGGTGGCCACCAAGATGTCGACTTTGCCGTTACGGAAGGCGCGCAGTGCTTGTTCGCGGGCGCCCTGACCGAGGTCGCCGTGGATGGCACCGGCTGCGAAGCCGCGTTCGACGAGGTCATCGGCAACTTTGGCGGCCGTGCGCTTGGTGCGGGAGAAGACGATGGTCAGACCGCGGCCACGGGCCTGCAGGATCCGGGCTAATAGTTCGACCTTGTCGAGTGCGTGGGCGCGGTAGACAACCTGCTTGATGTTCTTCACAGTGAAGCCCTCATCGGGTTCACTGGCACGAATGTGCGTGGGCTGCGTCATGTACCGGCGTGCCATGGCGACCACTGCGCCGGGCATCGTTGCCGAGAAAAGCATGGTGTGCCGTGAGGCGGGGGTGCGGGTCAGGAGTTTCTCAACGTCGGGGAGGAAGCCGAGGTCAAGCATCTCGTCGGCTTCATCGAGGACTACGCACTTCACGTGGCTCAGGTCGAGGATGCCCTGGTTCATCAGGTCGATCATGCGTCCTGGGGTGCCGACGACGACGTCGACGCCGTTGTTCAGCGCATTGACCTGTGGTTCGTAGGCGCGGCCGCCGTAAAGCTGAATGATGCGCACGGACCGGCGTTTCGATGCGGTGACAAAGTCACCGGCAACCTGAACGGCGAGTTCGCGGGTGGGCACAATCACCAGTGCCTGTGGTTTGCCCGGGGCGGGCAACGCGTCGTAGCCGTCTTCATTAGGTGCAATCACGCGGTGCAGGAGCGGGACGCCAAAGCCGAGCGTTTTACCGGTTCCGGTTTTTGCCTGGCCAATAATGTCGTGGCCAGACATGGCCACGGGCAGGGTCATCGACTGGATGGGGAACGGCTGGGTGATGCCGTGGTCCTCGAGGGCTTCGACAATTTCGGAACGGATTCCGTAAGCGGCGAAGGAGGGGTTTTCGTCTGAGTGCACGCTGCTTGAGCGTTCAGACGTACTGGAAGAAGTCACAAAAGCCTCAGGTTCAACGGGGCGCAAACGCTGCAAACTCAGGCCTGAATGTCGCCTGCTCGGAAACTGCACGAGCCGCGCCGGGTCGGGCCACAAGGGCGCGTTCACGCCTAAGGGCCGGAAGCCGATCGCGAATATGCGACGCTCCGCGCGGTTCGCAAAAGGTGCGATCTGCAGCGAAGGGAGCCGTACGGTCTTAAGTGGTCAAACTAAAATTTAAACAGTGAGACGACCGGGCATCCGATGTACATAAGCCATGCTAGCGGATGCCGGGACGTTTGCGGTCTATTCTGGTCTGATGAATCCGGCCAACTCCTCAGTTCCCTTTGACGAACCTGCCGCGGCTGCGGTTGGCGGAACTGCACCGATATCTGATGCCCTCGAATTGTTGGGACTGATTGCGCACATTGAAGGCAACTCATTCCTGCAGGTGTCCCTTGCCGCGTCGGCGGCGCCTGACCCTGCGCAACGACTGCGTTTGAGCCGGGTAGCGGGCCGCGCCCTGGACCGCCAGGAGGCCATGTTGGACTGCATGGTGGAGCACGGAATGAGCCCAGAGGACGCCGCAGAGCGCATGTATGCCTTCGGCGGCACCTTCGACGACTACAACGCTCGTACGGAGCCCAGCACTATGTGGGAATCCCTGCTGAAGGAGTATGTGGGGCAGGGCGTTGCAGATGATTTCTGCCGCATCATTGCCCGCAGACTTGACCCGCGGACCAGCGAGGTTGTTACCACCGCGTTGGACGGCTCAATGACGTCAGACCTTGCCGTGGAGACCTTAGAGCAAGCAGCCAACTCAGATGACGTGTTGGCATCGCGGCTTGCACTCTGGGGCCGGCGCTTGGTGGGGGAAGCGCTGAGCATGGTGCAGGTGCTCGTCACCGAACGGCCTGCGCTGGAGCACCTTGTTGCAGCCACTGTGGCTGACACCTTCGCAGATGATCAGGACAACACTCCGGCGGATAGCAACGCGTGGTTATTTGCTCAGCTAACTGCGCAGCACACCCGGCGGATGAGCCGGCTCGGACTGGCCGCCTGACCCGGAGGTCAAGGCAGTTTGGTCCGGCGCGGGTCCACCGGGTGAACTGAGAAAAGCAGTGTCAATTGGGCTAGTCAGGCCAAACTTGTGAATCAGGCCATTGCGCCGAAGCCAACTGGGCGCTGGTCTTCGGATCCGATTTCGATGTAGCCGATGCTTGCAGTGGGCACCAGCAGACGACGCCCCTTGTTGTCGGTCAGTTCGAGAACCTTGCTGTTCTCCAGCGCCGCGGTGACCTTCGCAGCGACGTCGTCAGATGTTTCGCTGGTCTCGAGGGTGAGTTCCCGGGACTGGTTCTGTACGCCGATAGTGATATCCACGTCGTTCTCCTTCTGCTGAAGTGTGTCTTTGTGTCTTTGGGCAGCTTCGCCTTGACGAGTTGCTGGGTTAAGCCTCGCATCTTGCCGAGGTTGATCCTGCCATGTTCGCGATACGCGCAGCCGGTAATGCGACCTTGTGTCGGTGGTTCGTGGTGGGATCGTGAGTATGTCGTCCTCAACTGGTTCGCAACCTTGGCGTGTTCAACCGCCTGTGCAGTCGGGGCGTAATGCTGGCTCGCGGGCCGCGGGCCGCACTTTGCACTTGGTGCCCGCGGTGCCCGGTCCAGTCCGTGATGTTGTGCTCGACGAGAGTCAGCGGCGAGCTATTACGGAGGCGATGAACCACCCGGTGGCGGCAGTAGCCGGTGCTCCAGGGACGGGTAAGACGACGACGGCGCTTTCTTTGGCTGCGCAGTTACTGCGCAGGCAAGACGATGACGCACACCGGGTGTTGGTGTTGGCGGCAACCCGCCGCGGCGCAGGACAGATGCGGCAGGATCTGGCGGCTCTTGCTGGCCGGACGGTGAGTGCGCCGTTAGTGCGCACTGCCGCGTCAGTGGCCTTTGCAGTGTTGGAACGGTTTACCTCGGCGCTCGATTTACCGGCACCAACGCTGATCTCCGGCCCCGAACAAGACTTATTGCTTGCCGAACTGCTTGCCGGTCATGTGGAAGATTTTGCAAACGGGCGACCCAGATTAGAGCTACCGCTTGGTATTCCGTTGGAGACCCTGGGCACCCGAGGATTCCGAGACGAACTACGTGACGTCATGATGCGCGCATCCGAACGGGGTTTGGATCCGGTGGCACTCGACGCCTTGGGAAAATTGCACAATCGTCCCCAGTGGCGTCTGAGCGCAGTGCTATTCCAGGAATATCGAGATGTCACGGTGCTGCAACAGGTCACCCCGGACGCCGGTCCGCGCTATGACCCTGCAGTGGTGGTTGATGCAGCCCTGGATGCGCTGGTCACTTGGGAGGTTGAACTACCCGGTGTGCCTCGGCCCGCGTGGCGACACGTCATTGTGGACGACCACCAGGAATCGACTGCTGCCGTAGCCAGATTCCTGCAGTTCATTGTTGCTGATGGGTCCGCATTGACCCTGTTCGGAGACCCTGATGCCGCCGCGCAGTCCTTCCGCGGGGCGGTGCCTCGACTTATGGCCGCTGCTGGGACGCCGCGAAGCGCTGGCCGGGCTGAACACGACCCGGGAGCTTTTGGGGCACATGAAATTACGCTGGAACACGTCTGGCGGCATGGCGCACCGATGCGCGCAGTCACACAGCGGGTGTCGCATGCTGTAGCTTCCGTTGGCACTGTGCGGCACCGGTTTGCAGAGGCTGCGACATCTGAAACTAGTCCGGAACCAGAACAGGCGCCGCCGACGGACGCGGAGCCCGATGGCGCACCGGGCCGCGTCAATGTGCAAGACAGCGTCGAGCCACAAGAGAGCGTCGGTGTGGCGCTCCTGGGCAGTCCGGCGCAGGAACACGCATTCATTGCCCACGAACTCCGCTCCCAGCACCTGTTCCATCAAGTGCCATGGAGCCAGATGGCGGTGATTGCCCGCTCGGGCGGACAAATCACTGCCTTGCAGCGGGCGTTAGCTAGTGCATCAGTTCCAGTCAGCGTGCTCTCCTCCGCTGGAGCCATGCGTGATGAACCTGCGGTGCGGCCGTTGCTCACTGCACTTGACTGCGTTGTGCACGGTCAGGTGGAGGCAGAAGACGCTGTGCAACTGCTGCTGTCTGCGTTAGGCGGCTTGGACGCAGTGTCCCTGCGCAGATTGCGCCGGGTGTTGCGCTCAGAGGAACTCGCCGGGGGCGGAGGACGCAGTTCAGACGCCCTGTTGGTTGACGTGCTCAGCAGCCCCGCCCATGCAGCTACCTTGCCCTCGAGCGTGCGCCAAGGGGCGCACCGGGTTGCTCAGGTGCTCGAGCAGGGCCAAGCAGCGTTGGCGCAGTCCAGTGCCAATGCGCAAACAGTGCTGTGGGCTGTGTGGAATGCCACCGGGTTAGCGGAACGTTGGCGGCATACCGCCCTGCAGGGTGGCAGCACCGGAGCCCGGGCCGATCATGACCTCGACGCAGTGCTGGCACTGTTCAAAGCCGCGGAACGCTTCGTGGAACGCACCCACGGCGCAACGCCCGGTCAGTTTGTTGAGTACGTGCGGTCGCAAGAGTTACCAGCAGATTCCCTGGCTGCCCACGGTGGCACCCAGGAGGCAGTCAGCGTGCTGACCCCCGCCAGTGCCGCCGGCCGCCAATGGGACGTCGTCGTCGTGGCCGGTGTCCAAGAAGGAGTATGGCCCGATTTACGACTGCGAGACTCCCTGCTCGGTGCCCAAGTGCTCATCGAGGTGGAAGCAGCCCGCGACACCGCTGCCGAATCAGATGAAGCACGACGCCTCGTCCTAGCCGATGAAGTACGTGCCTTTCTCGTGGCGATTTCTCGAGCGCGACGCACTCTGCTGGTCACCGCTGTCGCTGATACCGAAAACACGCCGTCCATTCTGGTGGACCTCGTGGAACCACCGCAGCCCACCCCACCCAGCGAAAAAGTTGACTCCGGTGCGGGTGGTGACACCGCGGTTGAGGACGCTACGGACGAAAGCGCTGCCGACGATGACGGGGTCGACGTCGTCGATGATGACGAGACCGTCGACCCTCGGATGCGGCAGGTGCCGCCGGCCCTGAATCTGCGCGGCTTGATCGGTGCGACACGGCACCAACTGCGGGCCGAACTGACGCAGCACAACGAACCCGATGCTCCTGCGTCACCACGTGCAGTAGAACTGGCGGCACTATTGGCACGGTTGGTTCGTGCCGGCCTCACCGCAGCAGACCCCCAGTCCTGGTACCACGTGAACCCCGTCTCCACCTCAACACCAGTGCTGGCCGAGGACCGTCAGGTGCGGGTCTCGCCGTCCAAGGTGGAGTCAGTGACCACCTGTGCGCTGCGCTGGGCCCTAGAAACAGCTGGCGGTCGCGCCAGTGAAGCCTTGAGCCAGTCCCTGGGAAACCTGATCCACGCCATCGCAGAGGAACTGCCCACCGGAACTGCAAGCCAACTGGCCGCCCGCCTCGATGCACGTTGGCCAGAACTCGGACTCCCCGACGGTTGGCCATCACTAGTCACCCGCCGCCGTGCCGACCGTATGGTGACCAACCTGGCCGGACACCTCAAAGACAGCGACGTCGTCGCCGTGGAAGCCGCATTCACCCTGGAACTTGGGCGGGCTGTCCTCTCCGGCAAAGTTGACCGCGTAGTACGGGACGCCGCTGGCAGAATTCACCTTGAAGACCTCAAAACGGGTGCCACCGCACCCAGTGTCAAAACCACTGAAACTAACGCCCAACTTGGGGCGTACCAACTCGCGCTCGACGCCGGAGCCTTCGCCCAACTGCCCCCAGGGTCTGAAAGCGGTGGAGCAGAACTCATTTTCGTTGCCACCGGAAAAAGTGCTGCTGTGCGAGAACAACCGCCCCTGGCCACAAGCGCAGACCCCAACTGGGCAAGCGAACTGGTCACCGCCGCCGCGCACACCATGACCCAGCCCGAATTTGTGGCGCAAATCAATGACACCTGCACGAACTGCCCCGTCCGACGCAGTTGCCCACTGCAGCCCGAAGGCCGACACGTCGGCATTGAGCCGCACCACACCCCTGCGGAGGAACAGTGACAGACCAAACACACCACACGAACCAGACGCAGCAGACAAACCCGAGCATGCAGTTCAGCGCACTTGAAATTGCCGACCTTCTGGGGCGGCACCGGCCCACCCCTGAGCAAATTGACGTCATCGAAGCACCTTTGGAGCCCGTCCTCGTTGTGGCAGGGGCCGGCTCAGGAAAAACCGAAACAATGGCGGCGCGCGTCGTCTACCTGATCGCCAATGGGCTCGTGGCCCCCGATGGCGTGCTCGGCCTCACCTTTACCCGAAAAGCAGCCGGAGAACTCTCCGAACGGGTCCGCCGGCGCCTGCGCACACTCACCGCACGGCTTGCACACATCGACCCGGCCAGTGCAGCAGTACTGTCGCCGCAGGGAGAGGGAGACTTGCTGGCCGCAATGCAACGGCCCACCGTCTCCACCTACAACTCCTACGCCGCCAACCTCGTCAAAGAACACGCACTACGCATCGGAATTGAACCCGGTGCCAAGCTGCTCTCTGAAGCCAGCCAGTGGCAGTTGGCACACGAAGTAGTAGAAAGCTGGGCCGGAGACCTCACCACCGACTCCGCCGTATCGACCGTCGTCAAGGCCGTGCAATCCGTCTCCGGGACCCTCAGTGAACACCTGCTCACGGAATCCGAAGCACGCGAGCAAATGCTGGCAATTATCGAAGCCATGCAAGCCACACCACCAAGTAAAACCAAAAAAACCCCGTACGCATCAGTGCGCAATGCCATCAACCTCATGACCGAACGAGTCGAACTGCTCGAACTCGTGCAGGAGTACCGACACCGCAAACGCATCTCCGAATCCCTCGACTTTGGCGACCAAGTGGCACACGCTGCTCACCTCGCCCTGACCTTTCCCGAAGTCGCCGCAGGGGAGCGGCTACGATTCCCCGTCGTGCTGCTCGACGAGTACCAAGACACGTCCTACGCCCAAGCACGCATGCTCGGGGCACTGTTTGGCTCCGGCCATGCAGTCACCGCTGTCGGCGACCCACACCAGTCAATTTATGGTTGGCGAGGCGCAAGCGCCTCTGGCCTGTCCAGGTTCGCTGAACAGACCAACAACCCCGGGGCAATGCGCAAACTGTCCCTCAGCACCTCGTGGCGCAACGACACCGCCATCCTCGACGTTGCGAACCACGTGGCCAAGCCACTCGCCGCAGAACAAATCGGCCTCACCGTCACGCAACTCGAAGCCCGACCCGGCGCCGGAACCGGCCTAGTCCAGACCGGCTTCCACGACACCCTGACTGAAGAAGCCACCGCCGTGGCGGACTTCATTGGCGAACACTGGCGGCCCGCCACCCGAGAAACCGACCGCGTCACCGCCGCCGTACTGTGCCGGGCCCGAAGTCAATTCATCGACATCGAAATTGCCCTGCGGGAACGCGGCATCCCCGTAGAAGTCGTTGGACTCGGCGGGCTACTCAATTCCCCCGAAGTTGTTGACCTCATGGCGTTACTTCAAGTAGTGCACGACCCCTCGCGTGGCGACTCCCTGATGCGACTCCTCACCGGCCCACGCCTCAACCTCGGAGCAACCGACCTCTTCGCCGTGTCGGATCTGATGCGCGAAATGGCCCACGCCCAAGGCCGCCACCCCAACACAACGGACCAAGACGAGGAGACCATCCGGGAAGCAGACCTCATCGACTCGCACTCGATCGTTGATGTGCTCGACGAGCTCCCGGCTGCGGACTGGGTAAGCCGGGACGGCCGCGAACTCAGCGCCGCCGGACACAGTCGACTCGTCGCCCTAGCGGCACTGCTGACAGAACTGCGAAGCCGCACCTATTTGTCCGTGCCAGAGTTCGTCCGCGAAGCAGAGCAGGCCATCGGCCTCGACATTGAAATCAGCATGGGCGCACAAACACTGCTCGACACCCACCGCTCCCGGGCTAACCTCGACGCCTTCCATGACGTCGCCATCGGTTTCGTCGACGGCGCACAAACCCCCACCCTCGGCGCTTTCCTCGCGTGGCTTGACGCCGCACAAAGCGAAGAACGCGGGCTAGAACAACCCCTGGGTGAGCCCGACCCCAACGCGGTCTCCATCATCACCGTGCACGCAGCTAAAGGCCTCGAATGGGACGTCGTTGCAGTCCCTGGGCTGGTTGACGGCAGATTTCCCAGCACCAAAGCCAACGGCGAGAAAGACCCCACCGATAACGCCTGGCTCACCGGCCTCTCCACCGTGCCGTACCCACTGCGCGGGGACGCGCGCGACCTACCCGTGTTCGAATACGCCGGAGCCGAGGACCACAAGGACCTTGAGGAACGCCGCATCGCGTTCGTGCAAGCCGCAGGTGAATACCAAGTCACCGAAGAACGCCGCCTCGCCTACGTTGCATTCACGCGCGCCCGCTCCCGACTGCTGCTGACCGGATCGTGGTTCCGCACCGGCTCCACACCAGGTTCACCATCGCTGTTCCTCACCGAACTCGTCGCCAGTGGGCTAGCAACCGAACGCAACTGGACCGATGCTCCCGAAGCGGGCGCTAAAAACCCGGCCCAGGCAGAGCACCCAACAACCGTCTGGCCACAAACCGAAGAATCACCGTCCCGCAGCATCGACGAGCGCAGCGCCCAACTCGTGCGCGCAGCACTCGACACTGACCACCGCGGAACCCCGGCAACAACTGCAGCAAGTGGCCGCCTCGAAGTTGAACCAGCCTTCGGGCGCAGCCTCACCGAAATTGCTGACCTACTACTTTCCGAACGAGACACCAAACGGCAACCAGTCGACGAGATTACGCTGCCCGCACACGTCTCAGCCTCCGCACTCGTCCGCATGGCCGCAGACCGTGACGCGTACGCCCTCGAACTACGCCGCCCCATTCCGACAGAGCCATCAGTGCACGCCCATCGCGGCACCCTCTTCCACCTCTGGGTGGAACAGTTCTACGCCGCACCCGCACTCGTCGACCTCGACGATCTGCCCGGCTTTGATGACAGCGACCAAGACTTTGACCTCGAGGCCCTGCAAGAAACGTTTCAAGCCAGCACCTGGGCCAACTTGGACCCCGTCGCAATTGAAGTGGACATTGAAACCCCCGTAGGTGGCACCAGCACGAGATCACGCATCGACGCCGTCTTCCGAGACCCAGAACGGGACGGCAAATTCGTCGTCGTCGACTGGAAAACGGGGCGCGAACCCACTGACTCAGCCGCAATTCGATCGCGCGAAGTACAACTCGCAATTTACCGGATTGCTTGGTCGAGGTGGAAGCAGATCCCCCTGGATCACGTCAGCGCAGCGTTCTTCTACGTAGGTAGCGGCACCACCGTGCGGCCAACCGACCTCTTAGACGAACAGGAACTCGAAGCTCTGATCGCCGGTGCAACGCCCCAGTGACCCCTGTGGCCCCTGTGGCCCCAGTGACCTCAGCACTCCTGCACCCGGCTTTACTCAGCCTGAGAGTCAGCAGGCGGGGGAGCAGTCGCCTCATCAAGATCAAGCAGCATCTCCACCGCGTCATCAACCACAGTCGACAGTCCGTTACGCACCCCGTGCAGCAGCCAACGAGCCAACGCCAATTCACTGTCCAGCAATGCCCGCTCCACCAAGTGCTTATCTGACAGCTCCGTGCGGTGCATTTGATAAGACTCCAGAATGGATTCTGTCGCGGTCTGCGAGGCTGCCACCAACAGCCAACTCAGATCATCCGCCGGGTCCGCCACCTTGCAACTGCCCCAATTAATGAGGGACTTCACTTGCGCCCGGTCCACCAGCACAGTGTCGGAGTTGATGTCGCCATGCACAATCGTTGGGTGGAACCGCCACACCGCGACGTTCTCCAAAGCAGTCTCCCAGCGGCGTAGTAACCGGGCCGGAATGCGGCCCGTTTTGGCCGCCTCATCAACTTCTGCCTGCTTACGATCGCGATATTCCGCGGCCGTATAAGACGGCAAACCCGCCGACTCCACCAACTCCGTTGGCAACTCATGCAACGCGGCCAATGCTCGCCCGAGCGCAGCAGCCAACCCAGGACCACCCCGGATCGCCTCAGCCTGGACGGGGCTGCCTGGAAGTTCCCGGAACGCTACCGCCCGGCCACCCTCAGGCAACGCAGCGAAACCAACCGGGGCCGGAACTGCAAAGGGCAAAGTGCCAGCAGCAACATGGGGCGCAAAGGATTCCAGCAACGCCACCTCGCCCTCCAGCGTGGCCCCCGCGGCAACAGTGGCCGGGCTGCGCACAATCCAGCGTTCCCGATTGCTGTCAATGACGAGGGCCTCATCGAAATCGGAACCAGCAGTTGAAGTCCCGATGACGTCATAAACGTCTAGCCCGGGCACGGCAACGGTGGTCAGGGCAGCAAGAGTCAAAGGGGAGCGCACACGCCTAACGTTACGACGAGTGCGCCCCACATGCCCGCGGGTCCGCACCGTGTCTGCATTCCGCCAGGTCAGCAGCCGTCAATTACCGCGGCGCAACCGCGCTCAGTGGCCGAGTTGCGGCGGCAGCGGTTAGCGTTGGGGAATGGCACGAACCGAAGCAAACACCGGCAGCGCCCACGATGACGCGGCAGGGCGGCACCCAATCGACTGGGACCAACTGCCACTGTCCCGATCCAGCGTGAATCGCGCGGCGCACTTACGCACCGAACCCGACTTCATCTCCCGGTTACGCACTGACCCCAGCACGCGCGTCGTCCTCGTACACGGCGCAGATGTAGCGGTGACTGCGGGTGGCACAGCACTCGCGGTGCAGACTGCACCCGCACTGGCGGGGATTGACCTGGGTGACGATTCGTCGTCGGGACCGGTTCCGGTAGTGCGCTGGCTCTTCCTCGGCGCGGACGACGACGGCGCAGTGCTGGCTTTGGTTGTTCCCCGCCGGCCGGTAGATGACCAAGTGGGCATTGAAGGCATTGTTACTGGAGGCGACTTATTTGAGCTTGTGCAGGGGCAGAACTGGGCGCCACTGCGAGAAGTTGGCGAGGCCTTGGACGCCGCAGATGCTGGCCTAGCCACGACCGCCGTCGCCCTGGCGGCTTGGCACTCGGCAAATACTCGGTGTCCGCGCTGCGGCGCGAAAACCGACGTCATTGCCAGTGGTTGGGTGCGTCGCTGCGCTGCAGACGGCTCCGAGCACTACCCGCGCACTGACCCGGCAGTAATTATGGCGGTCATTGACGACGACGATCGTCTTTTGCTTGGTCACGCACGACACTGGCCTGAAGGACGGTTTTCCACGCTGGCCGGCTATGTGGAGCCAGGTGAGGGACTCGAAGCAGCGGTGCGTCGGGAAGTGCTGGAGGAATCAGCCATTGTGGTGGGGGACGTGGAGTATCGGGGCAGTCAACCTTGGCCATTCCCGGCGTCGCTCATGTTTGGCTTCTGGGCGCGGGCGACCACCACGGAAATCACTGTCGATAACGACGAAGTGACCGACGCGCGGTGGTTCACCCGAGCACAACTGGAAGAAGAAGCGGCGTCGGGGCGGGTGCGGCTACCGATGGGCACCTCAATTGCGCGTGCGCTCATTGAGGACTGGTTCGGTGGCCCTATTGCACAGGGCCCAAACACGTGGTGAGGCAAAGCCTGGCCTGATAGCCGACCGGCGACCCCGACCCGCCCCCGCTCAGAGGCTGAGCCCCGCGACGATCAGGCGGCGACGACTCGTTCCTTAACCTCAGCCAGTGATGGGTTCGTTGCTGCAGTTCCGTCAGGGAACACGACAGTGGGGACTGTCTGGTTGCCACCGTTGACTTCTTCGATGTAAGCGATTGTCTCGGGGTGCTCTTCAATATTGATTTCGGTGACGGTAATGTCCGTCGACGCTAACTGCTTTTTCAGACGACGGCAGTAACCACAGGTGGTGGTGGTGTACATGACGATGCCACCGGCTTCTGGGGTGTGCGGGGCTGCAATGGACATGGGGATCCTTTCGTTGGGAATTGGCAGGACGTTGCCGTCCGAGCCGTGTTCCACCCTAGTTCGTCCGGTTCCGTACTTGGAAGGGTCGTCCGCCAGGGGCGGATTCGTGTGCTGTCAGACGCTGCTGGGACAATCAACGTGATGTCTGCAGATGAGATTCTTGAAGCGCTTGACCCAGATCAGCGCGAAGTGGCACGTGCCCTGACGGGACCGGTGTGTGTGCTTGCTGGTGCCGGAACCGGGAAAACCCGCGCCATTACGCATCGCATTGCTTATGGCGTGCGAACGGGGGTGTACGTACCCACCAGTGTGCTTGCGGTGACGTTCACCGCGCGGGCGGCAGGGGAGATGCGCACCCGGCTGCGTGAACTGGGCGTCGATGGCGTCCAAGCCCGCACGTTCCACGCCGCAGCCTTGCGCCAATTGGGATATTTCTGGCCGAAGGTGGTGGGCGGCGCCCCGCCGCGCATTGTGGAGCAAAAGGCGCAGTTAGTTGCTGAGGCAGCTCGCCGGTTGAACCTGAGTGTGGACCGCGTGGCGATTCGGGATTTGTCGTCAGAAATTGAGTGGTCAAAGGTCACCATGGTGCCGGCGGACTACTACGTCACCGCAGTGGCTGCGCTGAACCGGGAGACCCCGGCCGGCTTTGACGCCTATGCGGTGTCTCGCCTCATTGAGGTGTACGAAGAGGTGAAGAACGAGCGCGCCGTCATCGACTTTGAAGATGCGCTGATGTACCTGGGGGACATGCTCGCCACCAACCCTGCTATTGCCGATGAAGTGCGCCGGCAGTACCGACGCTTCGTTGTTGATGAATACCAGGACGTTTCGCCGCTGCAGCAGTTCCTGTTGGACCAGTGGCTCGGGGACCGACAAGAAATCTGTGTGGTGGGCGACCCAAGCCAGACCATTTACTCCTTTACCGGCGCAACTCCGCACCACCTGCTGAACTTTGGCAAAGCCTTCCCGAAGGCCACCACAATTCGGTTGGTGCGGGACTACCGGTCCACCCCGCAGGTGGTGTCCCTGGCGAACGCGCTGCTAGCCAGTCGGGGCTCCAGCAGCGGTATCAAGCCTCTGGAACTTAAGGCACAGCGTGCGCCCGGCCCACCGGTCTCCTTTACTGCTTATGACGACGACGACGCTGAGGCTACCCAGGTGAGCGCGGCAATTGATCGGTTAATCAAATCCGGGGTAGCCCCCAGCGAAATTGCCATTTTGTACCGCACTAATTCGCAGTCCGAAGCATTCGAACAAGCCCTTGCTGACCGCGGGATCGGCTACTTGGTCCGCGGTGGGGACCGATTCTTTCAACGCAAGGAAGTGAAACAGGCGGTGTTGCTGCTCCGGGGCGCAGGCCGGGCAGTGGAGCCTGATCAAAAGCTTCCTGAAATGGTCCGCGATGTGCTGATTAGCGCGGGGTGGTCACACGAGCCCCCAGCGGCCCGAGGCGCTGCGCGGGAGCGCTGGGAATCGCTGCAGGCTCTTGTGGCGCTCGCAGACGACTTGTTTAAACGACTTGAGGCGACATTGCCCCAGTTCATTCAAGAACTGGATGAGCGTGCTTCGGCGCAACACGCACCAACCGTTGAGGGCGTCACCCTGGCTTCTCTGCACGCTGCTAAGGGGCTGGAATGGGACGCTGTCTTCTTGGCGGGGCTCAGTGAAGGGCTGCTGCCAATTTCGTTGGCGGAGACCCCGGAGGCAATTGCGGAGGAAAAGCGATTGCTTTATGTCGGGATCACCCGGGCCAGGGAGCATCTCAACCTGTCGTATTCGCGCAGTCGTAACCCGGGGGGGCGCGCAAACCGGCGCCGCACGAGGTTCCTCGATGGCATGTGGCCATCGCAGGCCCCCAACCCTAGGGCGCGCGGCCGCGGACCAGTTCCGAAGAGCGCACAGCGGCTGACTGGCGAATATGATGAGCAACTCTTCGCCGCACTGGTGGACTGGCGGTCACAGGTGGCCATGGAAACGGACAAACCGGCCTTTACGGTGTTTACCGATCTAACCCTGCAAGCGGTTGCCGAAACTCAACCCACCTCGGTGCCCGAACTGGTGCAAATCAAAGGAATTGGTCCAGCGAAGGTGCAGCAGTACGGCGCCATTTTATTACAGATTCTGGCTGACCACCGGGGAAGTAAAACTTCCGCGTCATAAATAACTTGTCGTCACGGCGCAAACAGTTCTACAGTATTTTTTGTCCTTGTTGATGAGGTCTGCGCCGAAAGGCCCCGACCCGATGGAAGAAAGGGGTGAGTGATTGTGAACAAAATAATAAAGATGCGTCGCCAGAGCATGAGCACCGCGTGGCATAGCTCAACGGGCTCGTATCGACACATCGCTCTCCCCACTCCCGACTTCGCCTGAGCACGGATTTCCGCATCGCTGCGGACCCGCAGGGCAAGTCCACTGGCAGAACCCCAAAACCCGCGCTTCGTGGGCTTTGTGGCTGCCCCATCGACTTTTCGCCATCAGCCCTGGAGGACATCGTGCGGCTCACCATGCTGCTCGACTCATACGAGCGGACCACACAGGTCCCACAACAACAACGACCACAAACCTTGGTGGAACCCAGCAAGTCAGAGCCTGCAACGGCCGAAACCTTCGGTGATAGCAACGAGCAGTTCAATAGTCTGCTTGATGGCCTGTTGCCGTGCCGCGTCGAAGACTCCGAACTGTGGTTCGCTGAGCAGGCACCCGAAATTGAGCGGGCCAAAACCCTGTGCCAAGCCTGCCCATTACAAGCCGGGTGCCTCCAAGGTGCTCTCGACCGTGCTGAGCCCTGGGGTGTGTGGGGCGGTGAGGTACTTGTTGACGGTCAGGTCGTTGCAGCAAAACGGGGCCGGGGCAGACCACGCAAAGCTGACCCGGCAGTGATTAGTTAAACGTGTGGCAGCCACACTCCGGATGCGGCTGCCACACGCTCTGTTGTGGTTCAGCGCCCGGCAGGCGGATCTCAGTCATCACTCCGTGCCGGGTGGGTGGGCGACCGTCCAATACGCCAAGTACGTGGCCGACCGTAAGGGCCGCAGCAATGCCGGCAAGAGTTGACTCCTCAACAAAGTTACGGGTTCCGGCTGCAACGAGTTGGGCAACAAGCAACGGCCAAGCGTGGTCGGCATCCCGCCGTGCCAGGTCAATACATTGCCAACAGGCGGTCCGTCCTGGAAGCACTAGCGGGCCCACCGTCACACTGGCCTCACCCCAAATGACGGGCAGATGCGCCACCCCCTCCGCCATAAGCCGCCAAGTGATGCCCGGATCAAGGGTGCCGAAGCCCACCACAACCACGACGTCAAGGGCACTCAGGCTGTCACCAGTCCGCAGCGGCACAGTCCGACAATCTGAACTGGTCAGTGCATTGTCTGCAATGAGTTGTGCGGAACTGCTCCTGCGGGGTGTGCCTACGTGCTGTAGGGAGTAGCCGCCCAAGCCCAGGTCCTTGCGTTGCACGACGCGGTCGTCGTCGAGAATGAGCCGACCCACCCCTGCAGTTGCCAGCCCTTGCGCAATACGAACCCCCGTTCTGCCCAGGCCAAGCACGCCCGTGGTGCCGCGGGCCCGACGGTCAATAACGTCATTGCCGCGAGCGTGGGAACACAGATGCGCCCAGCCCCGCGCATCAGGGTTAAGTAACGCGCTTTCGTCAGCGCTGGCCGGTGGGCCTGGCAGCAGTGCACCAGCCCCCTGCAGAGTGTGCAGAAGTGTCTCGCCGATGTCTTTGCGCTGCTGCGGGCTCAATATTGGGCTGGCTGGCAGGGATAACAGCGCGGCTAACTGCTGCGGTGTAAGACTGTTCATCCGGATTGACCAGCGTGGGTCAAGTCCGATCTGTACTTCGTCTTCTGCGCATTGCAGCATGATCAGGTCGGGGCGTGGGTGCATGCCAAGACGGTGCCATGTTGGTCCAGCGCCGGCCGGTTATCCACAGGCAGTGCCCGGCGATGGCACCGAAGTATGGCGGTTGCTGGTGTGATCGCGGTACGGTCATGCTGTGTCCAAAGACCCTCACGATGACGTCGAGGTGCGTCGCAGTCGCCGCCGGGTGAGCAGCGTGGGTGCGTACCGCGAGGGCGGGCGCACCATCGTCTCGATCCCTGCGCGCTTTAGCCGAGCCCAGGAACGCGAATGGGTTGACCGTATGCTGACGCGGTTGGCCGCCAAAGAGCAGCGCCGCAAGCCCTCCAACGATCAGCTCATGGCCCGCGCCAAGGAACTCTCTGAGCAATACCTCAACGGCCTCGCAGTGCCCACCAGCGTGCGCTGGGCGAAGAACCAAAAGCAACGGTGGGGTTCGTGCACTGTTGACGACGCCACGATCCGGATTTCAACCCGGGTACGCGGTCTGCCCACCTGGGTACTGGATTACGTACTGCTGCACGAACTTGCGCACCTGTTGCACGCCGGCCACGGTCCACAGTTCTGGGCCTTGCTGGACCCCTTTGAACGCACAGAGCGCGCTCGCGGATTCCTCGAGGGCGTGTCTTACGCCTACGACTACCCACCTAGCCGGGACGGTAAACACAAGTTTTCGCCGCCAGCGGTCCCGCCGGCAAGTTCACCCGATGCCGATTCAGCTGCCGATACCGAGGACGACGAGGTCGTTGTGTCTGACGAAGCCGACACGACAGAGCTAGGGAAATCCCGCACAAAGAAGTGACAGCAACAATAGAGTGACAGCGCGACATAAGCACCTGCGCCGGTGCAGTGACGCGCGGGTCAGCCCGCTGTTCCACCACTGACCTGCGGCAGCATCAACGCGCACCACTATTAAGGCGTCCCAGCACCGGCCTTAGTTGTTTGGAGTTTCCTCAGCGTCGTCTGGTCCGCCGGCCTCATCCGTTTCCGGCTTATCACCCGTGTCGGTTCCAGCGAGGAGTTCTTCGATCGCGCGGTCGACGTCAGCTTGATCTTCTTTGACTTGGGCGCGCCGGCTGGCGTAGCCACTGGGGTCGTCGAGGTCGAGGGCGTCAGGGAGCAAGTCTGGGTGATCCCACACGGCATCGCGGGCACTAGTGCCAGAACTTTGCGCGATGAGGGCCCAGAGTGCGGCGGCTTCTCGGGACCGTCGTGGGCGCAGTTCTAAACCAACCAGTGATGCGAAGGTTTGCTCTGCTGGGCCACCCGCTGCCCGTCGGCGCCGGAGCATTTCTCGCATCGGAATGGCGTGAGGCAGGTGTGGCAGGGCCGCGGTGGTGACGACTTCGTCAACCCAGCCCTCAACAAGAGCCAGGGAGGTTTCGAGCCGGTTCAGTGTGACCTTTTGTTCTTCAGTGGTGGCAATCCCGAAGACGCCACCGGAGAGTGCCTGTTGAATTGCGGCGGGGTCGGTGGGGTCGATGTCGGACATTGCCGACTCCATCGCGTCGGTGTCAATGGTGATGCCGCGAGCGTAAGCATCAACGAGGCCAAGGAGGTGACCTCGCAACCACGACACATGGGTGAAGATCCGTGCGTAGGCCGCTTCACGGAGCGCCAAGTAGAGCCGCACTTCATCTGCTGGGGTGTCGAGCCCCTCAGCGAAGGCCGCGACGTTGGTGGGGAGGAGCGCGGTCGTCGGCTGGTCCACGAGTGGGATGCCAATGTCGGTAACTCCGAACGCCTCACGGGAGAGGGTTCCGGCTGCTTGCCCAATTTGCATGCCGTAAACCGCTGAACCGAGGCGACGGATCATCTCTTTGGGGTCGAAGCCGCCGGAAGAGTTGAGCATTCCGCTAAGCATGTTGGCACCGTCTGCGCCGCTGAGGTCGCCAAGGGCGTCGAGGCCAGGAATTTCAGTGAGGTCCTCGGGCAACTGACTCTGCAAGACCTCGCTGAGCGCCTCTACCACGTTAATGGCAACCGGTTCAGCGAGTTTGTTCCATGCAGGCAGGGTGTGTTCCACCCATTCGGAACGGCTCCAGGCCAGCGGCTTTGCACCACTGGGTGGTAGGTCAGTGGCGCTGTCGAGCCACAACTCAGCCAAGCTAAGTGCTTCGGCAACGGCACGAGTTTCGCCTGCGGTCAGGCTGGAGTCACCCAGTGCGGCCGTTTGCCGTGCGACGTCGTGAGCCACATCTTTGTTCACGGGGTCACTACCTGAGGAATTCAACAGTGACCGAACCTGGTTGAGCACCTGGTTCATCATCTGTGGATCGTCGGTGAGGCCAGTGGCTGCGGCCATGGCGTCGGGGTCCATTCCGCGGGCTTTCATCTGCTCAATTGCTTCATCTGCATCCGCCCCGAAAACCGAACGCAGCAGTTGCTCCCAGGGGGACTCACCGGGCTCGCCCGGCGTGGCGTTGAAGTCGGGGGTGCTCATGTGGGCTCCTGGTGCGACGATGGTCAGACGCGGATAAGCGCCTACCTTGTCCACGGTAACCACTTTCTGAGCAGAGCGGAGACAAGCGCGGATGACATCGGCTCTGGTTCGCTCACGGCGCACTGTTGTTTGGGGGACTGGCCCGCTGCCGGACGCACTGCGAACGCGGCTGGGCCAGCAACCCACTGCGGAACTCGACCCGCAGGGGGACACACTCGTGCGCACTGCCGAGGCTGAGTCCACGCTCGCTGATCTGGTTGTGGTGCTCGACCCAGGTGTTTTCCTTCCGGTTTCGCCCAGTCGCGCCTTGGAACGTCGGGCAGAACTTCTCACCACCTTGGGTTTGTTCCTTGATTCATTTGCGGAACTTCTAGCGCGCGTTGTCATTGTCACTTCGGCGGCTGCGTTGGGGGCACACCCCCAGCAAGATCCGCATGACGACGACGCTGTTCTCACCGACGTCGTCGATGGTTCCGTTGCAGATTTGATTTGCGCGGAGCGCGAGATCATTGCTCGGCTCGAAAGCTATGCGGGGAATGCGCCGCACGTCACTGTGGTGAGGTCCGCGGCGTTGGTTGGGCCGGGCGTGGACTCGATGATCACTAGGCATTTCGAGGCTCCCCGCCTGTTGACTGTGCGCGGGCATGCGTCGAGTTGGCAGTTTGTGCACATTGACGACGTCGCCAGTGCGGTGGATCTTGTGCTGAGCCAAGGGGTGACCGGCTCGGTGACGGTCGGTGCTGAGGGAACGCTGTTGCTCGATGAGGTCGTGGAATTGTCTGGAATTCGTGAGGTGGAACTTCCTGCAGGCACAGCCTTTGCGATTGCTGAGCGGCTCCACCGCGCGGGTGTGCTGCCGAGTCCGGCTAGTGACCTCACTTTCACGATCTACCCGTGGACGGTGAACTCTGCACGCTTGCGTGACTTGGGCTGGCAACCGCAGTTCACCAACGCCGAATGTTTAATGGTGTTGCTAGAGCAGGTGCGCGGCAAAGTTGGGGTGGCAGGCCGTCGGGTAGGAAACCTGGACGCGGCTGCGCTGGGGGCGGCAGGGGCCGCCGTCGCCGTGCTGGGAACTGCCGCAATTTGGCGGCAGGTACGTCGGCGTTGAGCGCTGGTGCGTAAGTTTGATGCGGTCGGGGATGATGGACCGGTGAAAACTGAACATTTGTCGTCGCCGGCCCCGGGACGCACCAGTAAGCGAACCATCACAATGTCGGCCGCCATGGTGGTGACAGCGTTGTTGCTGTCGTCGATGGCATTTCTGCCCACCACTTATGTAGTGCGCGGCCCTGGCCCGACGTTCGACACCCTCGGGGAGTTGGAGGGCAAACCTCTGATCACCATCAGTGGTGCGGAAGTTTTTGAGACTTCAGGTGAACTGCGGTTGACGACGGTTTCGGCCTCTGGGGCACCGGACCGGCCCGTGCCCTTGGGCCGTGTGATTTATGCCTGGTTCGACCCCAAGGCGGCGGTTTACCCAATTGAGTCAGTTTTCCCGCCTGAGCAGACGCAGGAGCAGATCGATGAGGTCAATCAGCAGGAGATGCTGACCTCTCAGGAGACAGCAACGGTCGCGGCTCTCACCGAACTTGGTTACGAAGTGCCCGCTGTGCTGACTGTTGCCGGAACGGTTGACAGTTCGAATGCGGGCGGAGTTGTTGAAGAGGGTGACATCCTCCTCGCGCTTAATGGTGTGGAGGTGTCCACTTACCAGCAACTGGTGGGCGCACTAACAAAACTGGCACCTGGCGACGTCGTCGACCTTGAGGTGGAGCGCAACGGTAAGCGCATGCCCCTTGAAGTGAAAACAACCTCGGGCGCTGACGACGACGGCGCCTACTTGGGTGTGCTGCTCACCACAGACTTTGATATGCCTGTTGCGGTGGACCTCGAGATTGGCAACGTGGGTGGGGCGAGCGCGGGCATGATGTTCTCGTTGGCGATCATTGATCAACTCACCGCTGAAGATGAAGCCGCGGGGCAGATTATTGCTGGCACGGGGACGATGAGCATTGACGGCAAGGTCGGGCCAATTGGTGGCATCCGCTTCAAATTGCAGGGTGCAGTTCGTGACGGCGCTCAGTGGTTCATTGCCCCGCAGGAGAACTGCGATGAGGTGTTGGGCAACGTTCCAGAAGGTCTGAGCGTGTTCTCAGTGCAGACCTTGCAGGATGCTCTTGATGCGGTGACCGCTATCGGTGCGGGGGAGACCGCAGACCTGCCAGTGTGTAGCTGAGCAGCGTTGTTGAATTAAGACTGGGCGTTGGTTCCGTTCAGTCGAGAGTCGCCCGCACGGCATCGATAAGCCCGGGTACGAGGTCTGGGCCAAGTCCAACCGATTCTGCGGTGTCATTCTGCCTGCTGCGCACTGCACACCAACTGGGTCCGCCTCGCATTGCTGCGACCACGAGTCGCACTTCTTGTCGGTCGGGGTGCTCGTTGAGGTACACGAGGGCTTCGTCGGCGTCCTGAGGCATCTGCTCTTCGGCCGCTGGCGGCAAGATGAAGCGTTCCACGACGACGGCTGCTCCGTGCACCGATTCTGGCCAAGACAGTGACCCGAGCAGTTCCTCCAGAGTGTTGGCTGGGGGCAGGTCTTCTTGCTCAATGGACAGTAAGTGGTTCGGGTTCTGCTGCGCTGACGCGGCTACGTCTGGCAACTGCTCCGCAAGGTCGGGGGACTCCTCCAGTGCGTCAATTGTGCGCACCAGCGCGAAGACGCGGGTGGGGGCGTCCCAGCCGCCTTGGGCCACGTGCATCTCGATTTCGCGCACGGTTTCGGACAGGGTGAGTTGCTCTGGTGTGAAGGTTGCTTCGGCGTCGCTAGTCATGGGTCAAGGCTCCCATATTCGGACTGTTACGCAGATCAGGGAACATTGACGGACAATGGGACGTTAAGAAGTGTTGTACGGCCTATGCCCTGCCCCGAAACTGACGAGGTTGAATCTACGTGTCTTCTGCTATGCCATCCCGCCCGGCGCCACCGCGGAGGGATCCCAAACGTAAGGTCAGCCCACTTGCGGTGACCATCGGTGTGCTCGCTGTTTTTCTGATTGGTCTGTTCCTTGCTGCAAACCTGTGGACTGAGGTGCAGTGGTTCAACCAACTCGACTTCTCTGAGGTGCTCTGGACGCACTGGGGAATGCGCGCTGCACTCTTTGTCGTCGGCTTCCTCGTCATGGGCGCAGCCATTTGGCTTAGCCTGCGCTTGGCGTTCAAGGCGCGGCCAATTTATGCTCCCTCCACACCAGAGCAGGCCACCCTTGATCAGTACCGCGAAGCGATTGAGCCGCTACGCCGCCTGATGATGCTTGCAATTCCAGCTGTACTGGGAGTGTTTGCTGCCGGTGCGCTTTCCGCGAAGTGGGAGCAGGTGCTGCTGTGGTGGAACCGGGTTCCATTCGGCCAACCCGATCCTGAGCACGGCCTCGACGTGTCCTTCTACGTGTTCACTCTGCCGGTGCTGGAATTTCTCGTGTCCTTCCTGCTGGCAGTGGTCGTCCTGTCGCTGGTTGGCTCCCTGGTAGTGCACTACCTCTACGGCGGTATCCGCATTGGTGGCATCCGCAAGGGTGAGAATCGCACGACGACGGCGGCACGAGTGCAGTTGTCAGTTGTGGCCGCGCTACTGATGCTGCTCATCGGTGCCAACTACTGGTTGGGCCGCTACTCAATTCTGATGTCCGGCGGGGAGCGCTTTGAAGGCGCGTCCTATTCCGACGTGCACGCTGTTATTCCGGCCAAGGGCATTCTGACCGGTGTGGCAGTGCTCGTTGCAGCCATGTTCATTGCCACTGCCATTAAGGGCAACTGGCGGCTACCCGCTATCGGCATTGGCCTGATGGTGGTGGCAGCGGTTGTCATCGGTGGTATCTACCCGGGAATTATTCAGCGGTTCCAGGTGGCACCGAACGCGCAGGAACTTGAAGCGAAGTACATCCAACGCAACATTGACGCCACACGCAACGCGTTTGGAATCGAAGATGTTGAAGTCAGCCAATATGACGCAAAGACTGAGGCAGAAGCGGGCGCACTGCGCTCAGACTCGCAGACCACAGCTTCGATCCGTCTGCTGGACCCAACGATTGTCAGCCCAGCATTTCGTCAGTTGCAGCAGAACAAGCAGTACTACAACTTTGATGAAGCGCTGTCAGTTGACCGCTACATGATTGAGGGCGAGAGCCGCGACACCGTCATTGCGGTGCGCGAACTGAACCTTGCCGGCATTGGCGCCGATCAACGTAACTGGGTCAACGACCACACCGTGTACACACACGGGTATGGCGTGGTGGCTGCTTACGGTAACCAGACCGCTAAGGAGGGCCAGCCAGCGTTCTACGAGGGTGGAATCCCCTCGATGGGTGCGTTGGGTGAGTACGAGCCGAGGATTTACTTCGGGCAGAACTCACCGGACTACTCGATTGTGGGTGCACCAGAGGGCGCAAACCCATGGGAGTTGGACTACCCAGACTCCAAGGCAGGTCAGATCAACAACACCTTCCCCACCCAAGATGAGAACGCCGGCCCCAAGATCGACTCATTCATGTCGAAGCTGCTGTTCTCGATGAAGTTCGGTTCTGAGCAGATCTTCTTCTCTGACCGTGTAAATGACGACTCGCAGATTCTGTATGACCGCGATCCTCGTGAACGAGTGGCCAAGGTGGCCCCTTACCTGACGCTGGACGGCAAGGTTTACCCCGCTGTTGTTGATAAGCGCGTGAAGTGGATCGTCGATGGTTACACCACGTCGAACTCCTTCCCGTACTCCTCATCGCAGGCACTGGACGACGCAACGACTGACTCCCTGACGGGAACATCATCAACTATTGCGGCGCTGGCGCCAGACAAGGTGAACTACATCCGCAACTCGGTGAAGGCAACCGTGGATGCGTATGACGGTTCCGTCCAGCTGTACACCTGGGATGAAGAAGACCCAGTGCTGGAAGCATGGAGCAAGGTGTACCCGAACTCCATGAGCAGCATGAGCGAGATCTCCGGTGACCTGATGAGTCACTTCCGGTACCCGGAAGACTTGTTCAAGGTGCAGCGCACCCTGCTGTCGAACTATCACGTGACGGACGCCTCGGACTTCTTCTCCGGACAGGACTTCTGGCAGAGCCCAGTTGACCCGACAGACCGCACGGACAGCACCAACAAGGCCCTGCAGCCGCCGTACTACTTGACGCTGCAGATGCCGAACCAGACGTCACCAGCGTTCTCGCTGATGTCGACCTTTATTCCGGGTGGTAACTCGGACCGGCAGATTCTGACCGGGTTCTTGGCAGCTGATGCCGACGCGGGTAATACTGCGGGTAAACCGGCAGATAGTTATGGCCAACTCAGGTTGCTGGAACTCCCGAAGGACTCAACTGTTTCGGCGCCAGGTCAGGTGCAGAACCGGTTCGACTCTGACCCGAAGATTTCGGAACAGCTGAACATTCTGAGCCGTGGTAACTCCACCGTTCTTAACGGAAACCTGCTGACCCTGCCCGTGGGTGGCGGACTGCTGTACGTGCAGCCCGTTTATGTGCAATCCACTGGTGGCACCAAGATTCCGTTGCTGCGTAAGGTCCTCGTCGCCTTCGGTGACAATATTGGTTACGCAGACACCCTTGATGAAGCCCTTGATGAGGTGTTCGGTGGCAACTCCGGCGCCGAGATTGGTGAGACAACAGAGCCTGACGGCCCAGTCATCGAATCTGACGTATCGGTTGAGGTTCCGGAGGACGAGGAACCAGGGGAAGACCCCACGGAAGAATCTCCAGAGCCCACTGACGAGCCCTCTGAGACGGTTGAACCGACTCAGAAGCCAACTCCGGGGGAAGGAACAGCGCGTGAGCGTCTGGACTCTGCTCTGCAAGATGCAGTGCAAGCAATAAAGGACGGCGAGGGCGCACTGAAGGACGGCGACTTCTCGGCCTACGGCAACGCACAAGATGCACTGCAGAAGGCACTTGAGGCCGCACTTGCGGCAGAAGAAGAACTCGAGTGACCTGTTAAAACCGCGGAAACCGGGGGCTGCCACACACGATTAGGTGTGACAGCCCCCGTCCCGTAGAGTAGGTATTAGCGACGCGGGGTGGAGCAGCTCGGTAGCTCGCTGGGCTCATAACCCAGAGGTCGTAGGTTCAAATCCTACCCCCGCTAC
>RCNJ01000229.1_pt1 | contig 36105 bp, 33 predicted proteins | sample 2041171 | NCBI WGS metagenome assembly RCNJ01 (sample SAMN09708213, study PRJNA481090) | feces metagenome | biome: feces | host: Pygoscelis adeliae | place: Antarctica: Rookery Lake | collected 2010-03-01 | reverse complement strand
CGTGGTGCCAGAGTGGTTAATGGGTATGACTAGAAATCATATGGTTTCGGCCGCGTAGGTTCAAATCCTGCCCACGTCGTCTTATTTTTAGAATATTGATATAATTTGTACGGAGTTTTTGAGCTAATTGGGCGTGCCGCTGAGGTGGACTTTTAGTACTGTCCGAGCGCATCTAGATGTGGCAGCCTCGCAGATTGACCTTCAGCCTCGTTTACCTTGAGAGCTGAAAGACAACACAGCATCATCACCTACTTTTGTCGATTGTAGGCCATTGAGCCTCACGAAAGCCTGACAATGGCCTCCCACTCCTCAAGTGGCGAAGACGACGAAAGCGCCTTCCATTCCCACTTCCACGTCTCCAGCGCATCCTCATCCTCCCCCTCCTCAGACGGCTCCTCAACGCACTCCCTCTCACCACCTCCCTCGCCACACCAAGTAACACACAATTTCTTCGCACCACCTTTCTACAACCGTCCTCCCACACCCTTACCACCCAGTCCATCCCTCACCTCCTTATTACGGCCTTCGCGGCCAGGGACGCCTGATGCTTCAGATGCTGAGGATAGCTTAGAACCCGTACCTCGAGCAAGCCCCAAGGTGCCTACCTACGAGTATTATGGCTTTGTGCTGTATCTGTTCAGTAGTTTGGTGTTTGGGATGTATATCCTCTGGGCCTTCCTGCCCTCGCCGTTTTTACATGCGTTAGGGATACATTACTACCCCAACCGGTGGTGGGCGTTGGCGATTCCAGGATGGATTGTGATGTTGCTTGTTTATATCTATGTGGCCTTGGCGGCTTACAACACTGGGTACCTGACGCTACCCATGTCGAGTATCGAGACTATAATCGATGAAGCTGCGAACGTTGCGACAATTGATGGGAAAGGGAGCCAGGGGAAGAGCTGGACGAAACCGGGTGCTGAGGGGAGGCCGGAACATAAGACACAGGGGAGTGGATTGGATCGGAAGGAGAGGAAGAAGGCGGAGAAGGAGAAGAGGAGGGAAGAAAAGAAACGCGCGAGAGAAGGAGTTAGTAGAGACTGGAAGGCGATTTGGAGTACAGGGACGGATGCTTGTCTGGATGTGCCGCTGGGTGGTGTTTGTGAAGTGCTGTATGGGGAAAGGAGGGAGAGAGGCTCAGATGAAGAGGATTTTGAGATGGATGGTGCTTTTGGTTGTGGTTGAAAGGTCCGGGTGAAGAGTTATCGCAATGGTCAAAATCACAATGTTGAAGCCATCTTGCACGAGAGATGGCCTGGGTTGACGACACACGACTCCAGAGGCAAGACGACATGTCATCATGCACAGGTGTTTCCCCCACGATGTCTCCTACCATAGGCATCGTGGGACTCAAAGCTTTCAAAGAACCGGGCAATCAGCTCTGTCGGCCGCTTGAAGTCATGGCCGAAAGGTCTCCAACAAAGGCTTCCTACCAAGCCAGATTCCCGAATAATTGCGTCCGCCAATGGTGCGTGGTGTCGATTTCAGCTTTTTCAGCCTGGCGATAATGCAGCCGATTCGGCTACCCTGGTCGCCCCATACTTGGCACGAAACCATTCTGGCTAAGTGCGAAAAGGTCGCCTTCGGCGTGTGCCTCCAAAATCTAGCGGAAGCCGGTTGTCTTGTGTAAGTCGGCCTTGAGTATTGTGGCCTTTCCTGCTGCAAAGGTGGCTTCGTTTCTCGGGTAGCAAGCTGCCAAATGATGATAGGCTGGCATTGGCTTGATGAACAGTGTTGAGAGCAGTATGCACTGTCGGCGGCGCTGCCCACAGTAAGCAATAGGGACAAGCTATGAGGCATGGTTATAGCAACTGCGCCGCAATGGAGGCAGTAAAGAACGTGCTAGTATGAGGTGGATGACAAGGCAACTTACAAGGATGGCAGAAAAGACGTGGCAGATAGTTTGGTGGCAACTGGGATGCTCGGCGTTGAATGACTATGGCGCTGCAAGCCTCAGCAACCCCAGGGAGGTGTTGTGATATGTCGATAGCGAATAATATTATCAGGTCTTCAATCCCCATGGATAAAAGGACACTGGCAGTGACATAAGAGATCTTCAAGGGACGATTTTTAGGGGCATTCCTGTGCAGGTAGTGCCGTCGAATTGTCTTGCGCCGGAGGATGTAATCGGTGGTTCCTCAAAAACAACCCTCGGAGAAGAGTTTGAAGACCAGCGGTTAGTGAAGTGGTCCATAAGGTTTTTGGCTAGAAGGTCGCCCACGGATTGTTCTGGTACTTAGGTGTTAGACGGGCTTGTGCTCACAATTGAGGTGAATCAGCCTTTTGTGGAAGACACACGGGCGCCGGTTTACAGGCCAGCGGCTCGTATTCCTTTACTAAATTCACAAAAGCCTTCACCTACATAGACTGCAAGCTATTGCTTGTAAATATGGTAAAGGTTTTAAACTGTATCTAACCCAACCGCTAAGAGCTTGCGCGCGCCTGAACACCGAAAGGCGTCCTTGAAAGGGACCAACCTTGTGAAGTCAAAGTGAAGTCATCTAAAACCATGTTGTGATATTACGCTGAAGTGGCGCTCAAGTTTCTGAATAAGAGCGTGCAAGTGATCTCATGCTCGACACTGATTCCTTGAACTCTCGTGTGTAGGATGAAAGGTTGTTGGGAAAAGAATTGACAGGTCGGAGGCCGATGCACGTGACCGACGCGACAAGTAGGCGCGCGCTCGCTGAGCCGAACTCAGACTCTCTAACGATAAACGGTTCAACTGCCTCGTCGACCAGCAACACCAACTTTCGTGCGACGACTATAAATCAGATCCAAATCATAGAATTATACATTATAATCTACACATTATACTCGCACACGTTATTCGGGCCAATTTCACGACGGCACCTGCGACATCACCTTGTAAGTTCGCACGTCTCGTTGGTTCGTTTCTGTCAAGTCGTTCTGAGCCGTTGCAAGGTGGAAGTTCGAATTCACATTGGCGAACCTTTACAACGCAACACAACTTCACATCCAGCCTAGCCCATCTGCAGACTCTACCATATCCAAGTGGGTTTCCTGCTATATTTGGGCAAAATTCCAAGTTACTTTCCAGCATCCTCGTCTGCCAATGTCCAGTGACAAGATTGGCTAATTTAGAGCTTTCAAGCCTGCATATTATTTCAATTATAAGCATTTTACTGCATTTACATATTACTACCACAACCTCGGTACATTATATCTCTCATATTTCCTCAAATGGCACTCCTGATGGACACAAATACTGACTATCTCACAGCTTCTCACAATTGTGCATTCCTCTTCCTCGCATCTACAACTTTCACTCCTCGTAATACTACAGGCTTCTCGACAACAATTCGAGCTCACTCCTTCATCACCTAAGCCTGCCCTCGACAGCTGTGTTCTGCCATTGGGCACATTCCAAGTCAATCGTGCTTGAGACAAAGCGTCTTTCATGAGCACGAGGAGGCAACCCCTTATTCACAATGGTAATGATGGATATGGACTATCCAATAAGAGAGGATGCAGTAATGGGTGGCGCTCAGCCAGAGCAATTCATGGGCGCAAATGGCTTCATCGATCCTAGGAATCTTCAAGCTCATCCGGAACCAACCATTGCTGTTCACCAGGATGTTTTTGAGGACATGCCCGATGTTATCAGGGAAGATGAGGAGTATGCCCAGTCAGATTCAGCCGAGGTAAACCGTCGCCTCCTGCCAACAGGTGTCTGCTACGACGAGCGTATGACTCTGCACGCTAATGCAGACTTCTCAATTGAGCCACATCACCCAGAAGATCCAAGGCGTATCCAGGCTATCTTCGCAAAATTGAGAGCACATGGTCTCATCTACTCCGGTGATCAGGCAAAGCTTGATGAAATCTTACTTCACAGCCCAACGAGATTTATGTATCGGATCGAAGCAAGACAGGCCACTAAGAAGGAGATATGCCTTGTCCACAAAGCAGAACACTTTGACTGGGTCGAGAACACCTCACGGATGGAGTCGGAAGACCTTCGCGAGTTGAGCAAAGATCTCGACCAGGGTATAACATCTATATACGTTGGAAACTTCAGTTATGATGCTGCGCTGGTTTCTGCAGGTAGTGCCATCGAGACCTGCAAGCACGTCGTGGAAGGCAATGTTAAGAACGCCATGGCCATAATTCGCCCACCAGGCCACCACGCCGAATCAGACGCGCCAATGGGTTTCTGCTTCTTCAACAACGTTCCAATTGCTGCCAGAGTGTGTCAACATGATTACAACTCGTGCCGCAAAGTTCTTATCCTTGATTGGGACGTACATCATGGCAACGGTACCCAGCACATGTTCTATGACGACCCAAATGTGCTTTATATTTCCCTCCATGTCTGGCAACATGGAAAGTTCTACCCTAGCATGCCAGAGAATAAACGGCTGTCTCATGGCGGTCTCGACCAAGTCGGGGAGGGTCGTGGAGTGGGCAAGAATGTCAACATCCCTTGGGAAACCCAGGGCATGGGTGACGGCGAGTACATGGCGGCTTTCCAGAGGATTGTTATGCCTATCGCTCAGGAGTTCAACCCAGATCTGGTCATCATTTCTGCTGGCTTTGACGCTGCTGAGGGCGACCAATTAGGATTATGCCACGTCACTCCGGCTTGTTACTCTCACATGACACACATGCTCATGTCTCTGGCTGGAGGAAGAGTAGCTGTTTGCCTGGAGGGAGGCTACAACTTGACGGCTATCTCCCGCTCGGCTCTAGCCGTTGCGCAGACTTTGATGGGTGAGCCACCACGTCCGATGAATCTTGCGCCAATCCATGAGGTTGCACTTAATGTTCTGAAGCAGGTTAGGGAAGCTCAGTCTCCGCATTGGGAGTGCATGCGTCCAGCCAAACCCGATGTCGTAAATATTAAAAGAGAGGAAGGCGTTCAGCTCGACACTGTTATCAGAGCATGGCAGTACCTGAACCTGAGAAAGTCGCATAACATGCTCGAGATGGTGGTTGCTCGCGAAGATCTTGCTACCATCATGGCAAACCAGATTCTCTATACTCCAAAGATAACTAAGGCTGAGAAGATTTTTGTGATTGTCCACGAGCCGTGGGTTTCCCTGGTCACCCCTTCCAGTCAACGTCATCGCTAATCTCTTCCCAGGGTCAACGTAAAGCCTGATCATAATGACATTACCGATCAGAACATCGATGCCAAGGACATCTGGGTCGTGAGTTCTCTTTTTATATGTCTTTGACACCCCTTTCCCATGCGCACAACAAGGAATCTTTGCTAACGTATTTTGTCTCAGACCGATCCAGTTAGACCTTTTATCGACTGGGTTGCCAAGAGGGGCTACGGCATCATCGATATCAACATCCCTACCTCCATCAACGAAGTCTCAGATGTGGATGGTAGCGACGGTGAGCAGAGCCCAAAGATCGTAGACCCAATCGTCCTTCGCAAACGACGCATCCAAGAGGCAACGGAGTTCATCTGGAACAACTACCTCGGCGAGCACAAGACTGAAAGCATTGTCTTTATGTGTGTCGGAGATGCTTATGGAGCTATCAGAGAACTTCTTTTCACGAAGCGTATGTCATTCCTTTCTCTGATCGCCAACGAAATCGTGCACAACACCACACCACACAACACGATCTTCCAGATAGCCTATTTCCCACGAGGGCGCACTTGCTAACAAGTTCCACAGCAGAAGCACGCCACAAAATCTCCGCAATTCTCGCTTTCGTCACCGGCTCCCTCATCCCCGTCACCCTTCCCTCCGCCCACCCAGACGGCGACGGCCTAGAGAAGTGGTACGGCGAGAACTCATGGATCTTTGCCGCTCACGACCACGCCGTTTGGCAGTCTGAAAAGCTGATCAAGCGCATCCGCAAGAGGGGCAAGTGGGGCAATGTGAAGAGGAGCAACAAGAACGACCTGAATGAGATGATGAAAGAGGCTTTCAACGATAGTCTTAACTGGGCCGATGCTGCTGTTACCGCGCAGGAGGTGGGGGAGGTGTATGATGAGTTATAGGTGGCTTGCAGGCTGTCGCATGACTCTCGCATCATCTCTGGCCTGGGAAGGGAGGACATACAATATTTGCAGATGGGTAGCACGCACACTTGGCTATCTCACGGAGCAATATCCATATGGTTTAAGCATATCATCAGGGCAATTATAGGCCATAGTTGGCCGCCACAGGTTTCAATCTGGCTAAGTATTATATGCTCTTCTATTCGCAAGAATATCTAATACCAGTCCTCAAAGGAAAGCCCTTTATGTGAACACCCGTGGCTAAGTAGCCAGTATCTCCAGTAGTGTCTGGATGTTGTAGTGTGAAATGTATATGGATGTGATGAGTGCGCTCTTGCGGCACCTGAGAACAGGTTAATATCGTTCTCGTGTCGCATGGGTCTATATCTCATGATCTACTGACATAGGCTCTTCGAGATCGCCGGTCTCTGTGACTGGACATTACAGGCGGACGTGGGCAGGTGGCTGCGTTCTATAGAAAGCATTACCTAAAAAGTGTCAGTCTCAATCCCATCTCTCGCCTTCCAGCTCAAGTCCACCCAGTATATTCACCAGCCGTATCACTCCCCACCAGCATCCTATACAACTCTCTCTCAACCTCCTCGTCCTCCCCTTTCGTCCTCATCTTCATGTCCCAAACCTCCCTATGCACCACCTCCAATGGCACAAACTCCCTAACATCAGCATACAACTCCGCAGCCTCCAACATATACCACTGTCTCAGCCTCGCATCATCCCGCTTCAACTCATCATGGATGATCGTGCTATTGGCAGCCTGGCGGATAACAAGTTGCAGTGCGGCGCGGCGGACGGCTTGGGATTTGGCGAACTCGGGTTCGCCGAGTTCGGCAGCGATGATGTGGCGGTGAAGGAGTCTGATGAAGGAGACCAGGAGGAGGAGCCCATGGAGGATGAGGATGATGCAGGCGTAGTGTTTGAGGTAGCCGATGAGAGTGAGTCCATGTGGGTGGATGAAATAGACGAGTGCCTTGAAGGGAAGTAGGAGCTGACTGATTGGTGGCATGATGATGGCGATTGCGATGATTATGATCGCAGCTGTGATGATCGGATCCTTCATGATGTCGAATTTCGTAGAGTTTCGAGGTACAAGATTGCTGATGAAATTTGTTCTGTGTCGTGCGGTGTGGCTTTGCTGTGTCGCGTTAAGAGTAAGCGAAGGTTCCCAGAAGGGATATCCATTTAAGCGCCAGCCCACAACCACGAAATCACCACCACCGTTCACCACCGCCGATGCCCACGAGACTACCACTCACGTACGTAGAATTGACTTAGAAAAAGACTACAATGTTTTCGTCTCACTAGAAAAACCAGTTAATTCTTCCTGGCGCCCCCATCGTGTTCTTGTGCTAACAACACCAGCAACAATGTGCAAATCCGTCAACGACCTCACCAACCCATTCGCGACCCTTTCCAAGTCGCCGGCGCACATCCGCATCAACGCCGAGCTCGAGCGCTGGGCCGCTACAAATGCCGTTGATCTCGCCAGAGAGGAGGAGCACCGTCTGAGTTTTGAGAGGATCGGAGTCAGCAATGAGGAGATGGCTAGAAGCTTTGCTATGTCCTATACACCAAAGGGTCGTTGTGCCGCGCAAAATAGATAGGCCTTCGTAAGGGATTAATGGTGAGTGGAAACTAGTTGTCTTTGCGAAAAGACAATGTTGACTTTGATAAGACATCTTCGAACGGTATACACAACGGCGTTATGGTTGGAAAGACAGGATAGCCACGGGGTCACCGAGTTCACCGGATCAGAACTACAAGTTTAAGCGTCAGACAATACAAATCATCGCTCTCATAATGACTAGCTACTCGCTCTACGAACTACAACTACACTGCATAGCCCTACTCGCCTTCGGCACATCCCCACACCACCTCTGCTCCTGCATCCTCTCGCTACCTTCCCCACCCCATTTTTCCTCGTAAGGATTCAACACCATATCCATAACCTTCCCAAGCACACCCCTCTCCCCCTTCTTCTCTACCCGCTGAATGATCTCATCCAATATCCAGGACTTGGGGAAGAAATTAGGGTTCACCTTCTTCATCGCCTCCTTGCGCTGTGCATCGACCTCATCGGAGATCTCAGATGAGGTGGACCAGTCCTCAATGACACGTACACGCCACTGCTCCAACCATTTACCTACGCGCTCTTTGGCGTGTGATTCGTCGCCCTTGACGCCTTCGTGGTGGAAGAAGGCCACCGCCGCCTCCATGCGCTCTTCCACTGTTGAAAGGACAGCGATATCCATACGTGACAACTTGCGGAAGAATTGGTTGAAATCCAACTCCAGCTCCTCCATGGTGTCCAAGAGTTCTGAGAAGAGGACTTGGAAGTCGGACTCCTTCTGAGTCTTCAATCCCAGACGCGCAGTCATAAGGCGCTTATACTCCTCTAGAAAGACAGCCTTGTATTCCTCGGCTGCCCTTGTAATCAGTGCTTCAGCGCGAGCGACCAAGGCGTCGGCGTCAGCTTGTCTCACCCCCTTGGCGACAAACTCAGCCTCATCCACGTTAGGGCCCGCACCCATCAGCTCGCCTAATGACTCGCCAAGGCGGACGAGATTCCACCATATGATAGTAGGTTGATTACGGTAGCTGTACCTCAGCATCGCGTCGTCGTGATTAGGTGTGAAATTTGGGTCGAAATTGTCGAGGAAGGCGAAGGGACCGAAATCAATAGAGAGCCCGAAAATAGACGTATTATCCGTATTCAGCACCCCGTTCATAAAACCGTACGCTTGCCATGCGGCTACGGTCTTGGCGTTGCGGCGGACAATCTCTCGGTAGAGACGAGTGTACCTATTCTCTTCCAACCCTTCTGGGCCTTCTAAAGTCTCTTTCTCAGCGGGTGTTTGCGGTGCGGCGGCGGTGTCTTTCGGCTCATCTGGCAGCCTGGCAGGGAGGGAGCACCACCCAGCGAATATGTCTTCGGCGATGTAGTCAGATAACTTCCTAATGTTGTCACGGTCACCGCGAGCACGCAAGATATCAAACGTTCCAATCCTTAGCCACGACTGCGCGAACCGTGCCACAATAGCACCAGGCTCAAAGCGTTCCCTCTTTACTTCTTCATGCGGGAGGAGCGTAAGAGATAGTGCGCGGGTGGATGGGATCCCAATAGCATTCAAAAACTCCGAGCATATAAACTCCCTGATACTGCTCCTCAGCACCGCCTTCCCATCCGCAAATCGCGAATACGGCGTCAGACCAGCACCTTTGAGTTGCAACTCGTAACGTACCTTGGTTTCAGGGTTCGTAGTCTCGAATAATGAGATTGCGCGCCCGTCACCCAGTTGACCGGCCCAGGAACCGAATTGCCAACCCCCGTAGCATTGTGCCCATGGGTAACCGCCTTCTAATTTCTCGGCGTCCCAGCCGAGCAATTTGTTGGCAGCTACTAGTTGGCGGAAATCCTCCGTCTTGGACTCTGCAGGATCGATGCCTAGGTCACAAAGTGCTGCGGCAGACACAGCGAGGAGTTCGGGATCTTTGGACTCTTCAGGGCGCACCCACGTGAAGAGGGCATTCTTCACCATGCGCGGGCCGATATTCTCTCGAGGCGTCTTGTGGCTTATTGCTGGGGTTGGGAAGGCCTCGTCAGCGGGGAGTTTGGAGGTGAAGTTCCATGATAGAGGGAGATCTTTCAGGGTTGCGCCATTGGAGGCTGAGGTGGAGGTGTTGATGTGTGATGCCATTTTTGCGAGTCGGTGTTGGGCTTGCATAGGGCGTTTTAGTGATTGGAGACGGAGCATGTCATCAGTTTAAGGATTAAAATTTTAGAGTCTGGATGGAAGGAGGCGGTCTTATTTAGAGCTGATTTATAAGTGATGTAAGGTGGTGGTCAATTTAACAGTTTAGGATGACGTGATCAGCGCGATCTGGATGGAGGAATAGGATGCGGAAGTGATGTCCGTATGCTGTGGCGCTACGATGAGAAGGTTAAATCGAGATCGAAATCTAGGTTGTTTGAGATTCCTCTCAGAATGTGTATGGAGATCTTTTTAACTATTCCCGATATGGTTAACTAGATTGCCCTGTCGTCGCCACTAGTCCCACATGGTGGATAATCAGATGTGCCGAGTCAACCCATCTTCCATCATAGGTCTTGGCAGGAACCGATTGGTGGGGTAGATCGATCTGTCAATGTCGAGCTCGACTGCTTGACTTCGCACCTCTCTACAAGTTACCTTCAACGTCTTGGAATATACACAGCTCAGCTATAGGCACAGAACAAACAGTTATTTAAACCACCAATTTGATATATTAGGCTCGCCAAAATGAACTCCATGCTCAAAACTTTCGACGCCTCCCATGAGGGCAACACCCCAACTACAGGTCCAAAAGAGACGGGCACTACTCCAGTTTTGACCTTGAACGACGGCAACAATGTTCCAATGGTACAGCCCTCAGATCTCTCATATCCTCTTCGGTCTTGCGCAATTATTAAACGGTTAAACAGCTCGCATACGGCACCGGCACCGCCCGCGGCCGCTGGAACCGCGTGGAAGGCGACACCAACCTTGACCAAGACCTAGTCGAGACAATCATCATGGCCATCAAGTGCGGCTACCGTCATATCGACTGCGCGCAAGTCTACGACAACGAGGCCGAGGTCGGCGAGGCGGTTAAGAAGTCCGGCGTCCCGCGCGAGGGCTTTTACATCACCACCAAGATCCTGGGCACCAAGCCAACAAACACAGAAGAAAGCTTCGCGGAGTCGCTGAAGAAGCTTCAAACCGATTATGTGGATCAGTACTTGATCCATGCGCCGTTCTTTGCAAACTCGGATGAGGAGCTCCAGCAGAAGTGGGCAGAGTTGGAGGCGATCAAGGAGTCCGGCCGCGCAAAGAGCATCGGAGTCTCCAACTTCCTGCAACCACACCTCGAAGCCATCCTCAAAACCGCCAAGACCATCCCTGCCGTAAACCAAATCGAATACCACCCCTACCTGCAACACAAGGGCCTCCTCGACTTCCACCAATCGCACGGCATCGCCACAACCGCCTACGGACCGCTGACTGCTGCTGTCTTTGCCAGGCCTGGACCGCTGGATATGTACTACATGAATTTGGCGAAGAAGTATGGAGTGAGTGAGGCGGATGTTGCGCTGAGGTGGACGGTGGATCAGGGCATTATTTGTGTGACGACGAGCTCCAATGAGGATAGGCTCAGGGCGTATTTGCTGAATATTAAGAAGTGGAGTTTGACGCCGAGGGAGGTGGAGAATATTAAGGAGATTGGGAGTGAGAAGCATGTGAGACGATTTTGGAATGACAAGTTTGCGCCAGAGGACAGATCCTAAAGGGGCAGACGGTAAAACTAGATGAACATAAATAGGTGTAGATGATACTGTAGGTGCTGTTGAATGAGCACATTGCACGGCCAACCGATTGCTCACGTCGCTCCAAAGGTTACATGTTCTCCACAACACCTCCCATGTGGGCGTGTTTCGATGTTAGGGCAAGTGAACCTGTTAGTATCTCAAGTATCGATCTCTGTCTCTGATCGAAAGCAGAATCAAGTGCTTCCAGGTTTGCTGCAATTATGCCGTTGTCTTTGATTTGTACAGATTTTGGAATGATAAAAATGGGTACCATCCAGGACACTCGCACCATGAGCACTTTCTTCGTTGTACAACGCCATGGGAACCTGACGATGATTCACCTATTGGCCAGGAAATGCTTTCATCTACCTCTTTCACTGATGCCCTGCCTTGTCTCAATAAACTCGTCTCGCAAGAGGATAAAACTTACTTCACGATTTCCTTTAAATCCCTTCAATCATCAAAGGGGATATGGTTTAGTGGTATAACGCTTCTTTAGCATAGAAGAGGTCCGGCGTTCGATTCGCCGTTTCTCCAGAGAGATAAGCTTCTGCAGCTTAACTTTTAGCGGCTGTGGTTGAGGGATTTAAGGTGTTGTGGAGGAGATGTTGAAGTTCTGCTTCCCGTTCGGACAGGCCCGTGTGCCGCGGCAACCATTAAAACTCTTCTGGAAATGACCAGCGGTATTTGATAAGCAGTATCGCACAATAATCCGTTTCTTCACTCCTCAAACCTTCATGTTCCATCGCTGCGGCGTCTTGAACGTTTTGGCTCTCCGCATGCAACTTCTCTTAGGGCCTAGCTTAGGCCCGGTCCCCCCCCCCCCCCCCGTGGGTAGCCGCCTCGGCCCCAATCGCCCGAAATTTCGTCTCCGAACCCATTTTTTTTTTCATGCAAAATAGAGCAGCAATAAGGGAAAGCTAACAAGACAAAGGGCAATGTGCCAGAGTGGTTAAGGGGTATGACTAGAAATCATATGGTTTCGGCCGCGTAGGTTCAAATCCTGCCATTGTCGTCTTATCTTTTGATGTTTTGAGGTGTTGGTGGACGTTGAAGTTGCTGGATGAGGAAGCTGATGAAAAATTTGCTCTTCTGAAAAGAGACAGAACCAGCGAGTCCGGCTTCGCTTCCCATGGTGGAGTTCAATTCGTTCCTTTTCGTCGTGGTATTAGTCGGGAATGCCTCAAATGCTGAGAATAATGGCGGGTGCGCCGGACAAGTTGGTCCGACTATTGCTTTCGTGTTGAAGTGCGGAACCCATTATTCACAATCGGCCGCCTATATCTGGACAACATGGCATGTAGACATGTAGGAGTGGCGGTGCCATCGGAGGCTAATAAAAAGAGAATCGCATTTCATTCTCTGTGAATAAAGTTCCACTCAAGATGAGAAAACCGGCACATCAATCGTCACCCCAAATCGATCCATCTTCTCGCCCAGTAAATCGCTCTTCCAAGCCATTCCCTCATTTCTCTCCCCTTCCAAATCGTCGTCAGGCTCCCAAGTAATCCACATCATCTCTCGACCCAAAGACCTTCATCAAATCCCACCTCAGTCCAGAAGGAAATTCATAGATACCCCAACCCTGTCGGCCGCCAGCCCAGGCACTCACCACCCCATCCACAAAGGCCGCTCTCTCAGCTTTACAGGCGCATGGCTCGCGGAAGTATAGGATCTGTTCAGGCGTCATGCGTAGCAGATGGGCAACTTCATAAGCTACCGTCGTATTGTCTCCCCAGGACTCCGAGACGAGGATATCTCCTATGTCTCTTGCTCGTGCAGGTGCCCATGTTCGCCCGCGGACTGACTGGGCTTGGTTGAGTTTGGAGAAGTCGAGTAAATCCCTAGTAGGACTGAGACTGGAGTGATGACGCTGGATCGTAGAATCAGAGGGACAGCAGTCGAGCTTTAGCATCTCTTCGAGCGTAACCAGGACTTCTTCAAGTTCACGTAAGTCTCGAGTTGCGAACTGGTTAAACCAGCTACGCCGGGCGGTCCAGTTTTCGTACTCAAAGTGCAGAGAACACATCTCGTTGTATGTCCAGAATCTGTACAGTGCTCGACGGACTTTGTATGCTTCCAGTGACGTAAGAAAGCGTCGATCAGGGCATCCGAACGCCACAGGAGAAGGGGCCAGAGTTCGACCCAGCGATTCACAACTCCCCCTTTATCAAGTATCTGTCTGGCCAGGGCCAGTGAGAACGCAGGATTGCGTATGATGTGAGCTGACTGCCCTGCATTGAGAGTGACGAGTTGTGTGGCGTCGTGAAGAGGCCCGAACTGAGTCTCGAGGACCTTCTCGACGATGATAAGCTTTTGGGAGCCTGCGAAGGCACGGTTGTAGCGGTGTGAGGTAAAAGCGAGTGAACGGATGGACTCCACATCGTTGAGCTCCATGTAAATGTGCTGGATTATTTCGGTGGGAAGGTCATGTAGTCCTGCTGGACGGGAGGGGTCGTGTAGTTGTTGGACGGTGAGTTTGGAGCTGAGGGGAAGACGGTGTTCTATAGTCGGCGCCATGATGAAATTCGAGTTTATGTCCCTGCTATTGTTAGGGTTAAACCATCATGTCTTTGAACTGAATACTAACAGGTTTGCTGAGTTCTGTGTCTTAGTCGTCGTCTGTTCAGGTCTGGCGGGCATGCAAGGTCTCGAAAGGTCAAAGTAAATGAGGAAGATGTCCTTAGATGAAATATAGTATGATATTATAGATCAGAATCGATATTCCAAAGAAAATCAACAAGCAGTGAACGCGTTTGACGCGTTCAAAGAGAATCCTGTGGGCTCAACGCTTAATCACCCCATATTTGGGGCTATATGGAAGAACTAAGACATCATATGATGGATTGGAACATGTCGATGCCAGCCAAAGGTGGCTGGTTACCTGGAAGGCTGTCATGATGGACGATGTTAGAATGATAGGAGGTTGAGGAGACCTTGGAGGTTTATATTGACACGCGTCTTACAGGGGCTGGTGCCAAGAAGCTGGGGTTGGCGCCGTTTCCCGGACTGTCGAAGATGGGGTAGCACACGAAGTGAGAATTCAACGCCGAGGCTACTCTTCTTCCAACTTTCCAAGGTAGTGCTAATTTCACAGCTGGAAGCTTCCACTAGTGTAAGCCACTATACCATCCAGTCGATTGACAATTGAGGCCCTTTGTTCTCACAATGTCTCCAACCGCCCACTCGCACTCTACATTCCATCCCTTCCCTCATCTCCCAGCAGAAATCAGGAATATGATATGGAAGCAAGCCTTCCATTCCGGAAGGCGTCGAGGGGTTAATCACAACATTGGACAAGTGCTACCTCTTCGGGTACACAAGCTCCAACGCCGAATACACCCCTTTCGGTGAAGTATCCGACTGTCTCGGTATTGTTCAAGAAGAGCCACAGGATGAGGATTACCTGAAAGTTTTGAAGCACGATTGGACCATGATCGATGCGACTTGTGGGGTGAGAGAAGTGCTGCAGATCTGTCACAGGGCTAGAATAGTGGCGTTACTGGAGTGATGAGTTTGCCGAAAATGATGGGTCCGGGCCAGGCGACATGGGAGGAGGCGATGGAGGCTTTTAAGGGGATTCTGGCTTCGCATTTACAGTTTTTGAACTGCGCCGTAAAAGTGGTGGAGAATTAACTAAACGACTGATCAATACGAAGTGAGACTCTTCTCGAAGTGGTTCATGTTCTTGTTTACAGTTCTACAAATAGGTATATTCGTTCAGCACAACTATGATTTCGACGAACCGCCACCATCTTTGTCGTGGCTTTGCATCCTCTTTATCCTGTCCTCAGCGGCTTTCGCCAACATCTCTCTCCTGGAAAGTCCTCCCTGGCCTGGACCTGGCCCCTCAGTACCAGGCCTCTCATTCCCAGTCGCGGCTCCTAACACAAACTCTCCCCCTGTCCACCCACCATGATCGTCAAACTCCTCCTCATCCTCATCTATGCCGAACGCACCCTTGGTCGTAGTGCCTTGATATAACTCGTCATTCGAAACTCTGTGCCCACCGTGCTTCCAGTCCGCAGCCTCAACCTCTTTTTCTATTTCGTGGCACAAGTTCCAGAAGTTCCTACCGTGGTCTCCCCAGACATTATGCGCCATCTCATGGCATAGTGTCTTTCGTATAGTCTTGTAGTCTCTGTAACCGTCGTACGCATCCGTTCTCAGGCGCAGTTCGATAACCTCTCCTCTATTGCGATTCAATCCCAAGGTACGACTGACGCCCGACATGTCTGCCTGCGTATGCTCAACAGGGTTCATCTCCGTCAACAACGGCACCGTCCATTTATGCTTCCTCATACTTGCTTTGATTCCTGGGTCGTCTCTGAGTCTTTTCAGGAATTCCAGAGACTTTTCGGGTTTAGGCAAGTATGGCAGCGGCCGTAAAGTAACGAAGGTATATTGTGCCTCCTCCTGCTCTTTCTTCCAGTCGTGGGTCTTATACGCTTGGACCGTATTTTTCTTCCTCGGCCTCGTCATTGTCCTAGCTGCTATTGCCTTCGCATCGTTTAGCTCTTTGAGCTCGGAAGAAGTTGCGCCCATGAGGGTTATCTTTGCGGATTTGAAGGTGTCGACTTTGAGATTTGGGTCTTTGAAAAGCTGCTTCAGCAAACCGACCTTGGGTATCATAAACTTTTGATTTTTGAGTGGTACAGATAGTTGCGCTGCGACTGCTTCTGCTAGATCGGTGATTGTCGCATCCAAAGGTACCTTTATGGTTTGAGGCGCATTGTGGTAGTGGACTATAACATCCATGATTTCCTCTTCCGCCTCGTCTTCTCTGTGCGCGCCATTCGTTAAATCGACGATCTCTAGGTCCGTCATCTTTATGATGTCAATCTATAGCCCGAGTTTTTGGAGAGGAAGAAAATAGTGTAAGTTGTAGCATTGTAAATAGGTCGGCGTTGAGCTTAGAAATGAGTGGAACTTTCTGTCAGGCGGATCCGTCAGCTAACTGGTTCGTAAACAGACAGCCTTACAGACGGGATAACGCCACAGTTGATTTGCCCCTCACAAGTTGATTGCTGGCACTTGGAGGAGTATCACGTGGTGAACCTACTCAAAGCTGGCACTCTATTACACACAAAACGAAGTAGCTTGTGATGAATAAGACACCGACAGTGCCCAATCAATTCTCTGGCTTGTACACATTTGAGATTTGACGTTCTGTAACCGCAAATAGCTCATCACAAGGGCGATCCATTTCCCCAGGCTTCATCTCCAGATGCACCCCGGACTATCAAGCCCCTGGGCCTCGGCCCGCGTTGACATTTCGCGTCTTCCGGACCATCGCGATCACAAGCAGATTACTATGTTTTGCACCTCAAGCTCTTTGATTCCTTTCCAATCCTCCTTAATATCTAATTCTATACCATTTCAGCTTTAAATCCGCTCCTTTGAAACGCTACCTGTTGCTTCATCTGCATTGCTACCCGACCTCGGTGGCTTAACCCACATTAAAGCACCTTTATCCCGGCTGCGTTCCCTTCCATACTCGTAGCTTCTTATACGGAATAGAAGGATGGCCAATTCTGGTGTAGGTATGTAATAACATGCTTGCCCCTTTATCACAGTTCATCTTTGGTGAAGGTCCTGCTACCTTTCTCTTTCCCCGCCCTCTCTACCCAACACCTACTAACTGGTTGCCATTAGACCGCGTATTCGTCCACGCCATAAATACGGTCCAAAAGATCCCTCGCACCGGCAGCGCGCGCCCACCCACCGCCGACCGCTTACGACTTTATGGCCTCTACAAACAAGCCACCGAAGGCGAGGTGGACGGTGTGATGGAGCGCCCGGGAGGATATAATGGCAACTCGGCAGATGAAGATGTGTATAGGGAGCAGCAGAAATGGGATGCTTGGGATGCGCAGAAGGGATTGAGTATGACGGAGGCGAAGAGGAGGTATATTGAGGCGTTGATTGAGACTATGCATCGTTATGCTAGTACGACTTCGTGAGTGACACCTTGGTGGTTGGCGAGTACGAAGAAGGCGAGCTAACTGGTTGATATAGGGACTCGAGGGAGTTATTGTCAGAGCTGGAGTTTGTCTGGCAAAACGTAAAGCAAAACGATAAAAACCATACATCGACATCCTCCGGCAATTCGCCAACTAGTCCCCGCGCTTCAAGCTCACGGCATTTCGCACAACCACGATCCGGCACGGAAGGGCCACTTAAAATGCTATATCCAATGTCCGAAGAATCAGAAGGCCAACCAGGAAGTGTGGCATCAGAAGCGGATGACGAGGAAGAAGAAAAGCCTGCGAATTGGAAAGGAAAAGTGGAAAGCACATTAGTAAAGATGACAGCAGAAATGGCAGCATTGCGAGAACAAATATCGACGGGGAGAGAGTGGAGAAACCAAAAGAGACGGACCATTGGTGCTTGGCTCAGTTGGTTGGTATGGGCGGCAGTGAAGCAGGCAGCAGTTGACGTTTTCTTCTTGCTGCTGCTGCTGCTGTACTTCAGGAAGAAGAAGGATAGAAGATTGGAAGATATTTTCAGAGAGTATCTGAGATTAGCGAGGACATATATAAGGCAATATCTGCCAGCCCGACCGCCGCTGCCGTAATAGCAGAGGATGAGAGCGAGAAAGGAAAGGTGACGAAGAGTTGGACAGGATTGAGTAATATACCCAGGGAAGCAAAAAGTTGTACTATATACCCATAAGAACTATGTAAAACCGGCATGTTATCGATGAAAATGTTAAAGAGACTTGCTTGGTTGGTGCTCTTTGGATACGCCCATGAGAAGAAAGTTTTGCGACTCTGTCGAGGCTGTTTTGAATGGCCTTCCTCGTCCCTATGCCAGTGGTGGTTCGGCTCAAGGCGGCAGTGTATACTCGTGATCAAGACCTTGCGACCTTCCTTGGCTAGTCCGTCGATGCATAACCGCCGTATTGGGCCCATTAATGAACGATTGCGATGGCCCCATCATCTTGGACGTGGTAAACAGTTACCACACTTGAAGACGCCGCGGGGCAGCTTTACAATATGGCCTTCGAAGTCTTGTGGCACAAGATGCGGGTACTCGTGGAGTCTGCGGATTACTGGCTTTAGCTCTGTGCATCTAAGCATCACAAACTCAAGGTTTGCAAGTTCGTGGCAAAATTTTGCTTCGTGAGTTGCCATGACACAATCACCTCTTATCTCACAAAAACTTGGACTGGCTCGGTCAAGATCATCGTCGCAGTTACAACAGAAAATTTGTTGGTGTCATTATACAGGTCACCGATCGATCGCTGGTATTCTAGTCTCAACGCCGCAAACGCCCCCATAACCCAGGTCCTCGCTTTTCGACTCGCTCTCCGACACCTAAGCAAACAACGCAGCGGTATCCAGCTCATCCTTTGGTTTCTGGAACCCGTCTGTCCTGAGGCCAAGCTCATCATGTCTCGCCAACCTCTCAATACCTTGCTCCGCGCGCTGGTTATATCTGCCCGCCTTCGTCCTCTTAAGATCAGATCTGACCTGGTTGGGCGAAACGAACTCCTTGTTTTCGTAGATAACTGGTCCACCGAACGATCCCTCCAGGATGACAATTGGAGTCAAGACGAATCTTGGACCAATCTCAACCAGCGATAACTCGGTCTCTTGTCCGCGGACCTTCTTTGCCTCCTTCTTCGCCTTCTTCACGGCCTCATCGTCCTCCTCGTCGCCTGGTGCGAGCTTGCTCTGAACGCTCTCGTTGATCTGATAGTTGCGGATCCAGACCTTGCCGTCTGCGATCGTGAAGCCCATAACGTGGTCGACGAATGGCTTGACCTTGCGTGCGCCCTTTGGCACGCCGAAAATGTGAAGGAACATCTCCTTGAGGAGACGGAGATGTGGTGCACCGTCAAAGTTGGCATCGAAGGAGAGGATTGGGCGGGAGCCCTTAAGGCAGTTTCCGGTGAAGTGAAGCTCCTCCATGGTGTGCACTGTACATGGTCAGCGTGTGCTCGGTCTTGATCGCGCCACCTTGGTAGTTCTTTTTTGCGACGCAACTCACAGTTCTGAACGTGCATCTTGACGGTTGGTCCGTTAGGTGCCTTGCTCATCCACAAATAAAGATCCTTGCCCTTGCGCGCCTCAAAGAAGAAAACATTGTTGCAGTTGTAAAGTTCGGCGAGCTCGTTAAGCTGGTAAAGTTTGGTCTTGGTGTCGAGCTTGACGTCCTTGCGGGAGTGTGGGAGAAGGGAGTGGAGATCGTTCAAGAGATGGCGATGTCTGTTGTGCTGTTAGTATTGCGCTGCCTTCAATCGCAGCCTCGGATTGCCTACCTCATAGTAACACCGCGGGAAGACAGAATCAAGACCTTCTGCTTGTTTCTTTTGATAGTGCTGCTGGCACCCTCGGTCGGGTTGTCGACCGACTTGGTCATGGACTTGTATACGGACGCCATGTTATATAATTTATGTTGTTTTGGTTGAAGTAGCCGTGGATCTGCTCGTCTGCCTTGCCACTTTCTTCCCAAGGTATCTCGAGAACTTTTTGGCGGAGTTATCTTAGCGCAGCGCTAAGATTCATAATCACGCTAGGCTAAAAATAGCTAGCTGTTCTTATCGGATGGATTGGACCCCATCAAGGTAAGCTACACGCCATGTTTCAAGACGAGAAGAACACGATTAAGTTGTCAACCAGCTTTATGAGATGGGCCACTGATTTCTGAAGGTTGTATATTAATCTATTATGGTGGTGGCCAAGCCATGAACAATGGGATTGTTACAGTGACGCTTCATCTTACATCCCTTGGGCCAGACCCTTCTTCACACAACACCGGCGATCACAGCATGTGATGGGCAACCGTTTGTGAAGTATATGAATTTCCATTGAACATGACCGGTAAAAAGCAGAACTCATCGCCAAAAGCGCAGTGCCGGCGATCTTGAGATGACTCCCTGCCACCCGATATTCCGTCTTACAGACAAGTAAATACGCCTCCGCTGTATCAATCAAAGAAGTACTCATCCTAACCGCCGCGTATGCATCGTAATCATGGGTATATATCCCTTAACAGCACTTGCCTCCCTTGGCTGATCCATCATCTGCGGGCTTGCTGAGAGAAATGTTGGTACCGGCGCCGATGTTAGCTTGTGCCGCGTCACCACTGTCAAGGGCTTTGCTCGAAACAATGCGATAGATTTCTTGAAAATGTTAGCACGCCACATGTTTGCGCAGTCCTGTATGGGAATGGCTCACCAGTGAGGATGTTTTGGAAAGCCAGCTCAACGTTGCTGGCATCAAGCGCAGAAGTCTCGATAAACGATAAGTTGTTCTCGCCTGTTACTGTGTCAGTGCCGTCTTCTCAGATCACTTCATAGGTATCTCGTACTCGCGAACTGCTTAGCCTCCTCGGTTGGAACTGCTCTCAGATGTCTCAAATCGCTCTTGTTACCGACCAACATGATTACAATGTTAGAATCGGCATGGTCTCTGAGCTCCTTGAGCCACCTCGTAACGTTCTCGTAGGTCTGGTGCTTGGAAATATCGTAAACCAAGAGCGCTCCAACGGCTCCACGGTAGTAGGCACTCGTAATGGCACGGTAGCGCTCCTGTCCAGCAGTATCCCAGATCTGAGCCTTGATCGTCTTGGCATCGACCTGGATGCTTCTGGTCGCAAACTCGACACCGATCTAATTCAGGCGCTGTTAGATCTAGCTCTGTAATATTGGCGAAGGTCCAAACTTACGGTGCTCTTCGAATCGAGGTTGAACTCGTTACGGGTAAATCTGCTCAAAAGGTTGGACTTTCCGACGCCTAGAAATGCCGTCAGCGCGAGCTCGATGGAGGACAGCCGTATCTGAGGTTTTGTTCAACAGCTAGGGCCTCGTTCTTCAGGCCAGAGGTGGTCGTACCCGAGTCTCCAATGAGAACACTGTGTGCGCATGAGTATTAGCAAATGGGTTGGCGATGGCGGTTAAGCATCGAACAAAGGGGTTGGAGCTGGAGCTTAGGCATACACTTTGAAGAGGAACTATATTCGTGGGATTAGGTATTGTTCATATGTAATCACAAGAAAAGACCGAGGAATAATATACTGACATCATATTCGTCGTTGGCCATCGTGAATGTTGGGAGTTCGTTATGTTGTTGAAGTTCCGAAAGTGGTAGAGTCGTTAACGTGGTATGGAGATGAAGCGGACAGGTCAGCCTCTCCCCGCGTCACCGCCTGGCGATTAAATTGGCGAGGTAAGAGGTACCTCCCGCTTTATCGCCCACCGCCATCAATCCAACCCACGCTAAAATTGACAACCACAAGACAACAAATTACTGAACCTCGACTTTCAACTCTCAACTCGACAACTCTAACTTACTAGACAATTGGAGGATACCAAGTATATCTTTCTGATTGTGCAAGAAGTATAGAAATAAAGATCTGAGAGCAGTACGCGCTGAACCTATAGCGCGTACAACCTCTCCTCGAAACCGTGTTTTCTGGTAAGGTAGGGTGTAGCCAAAAATACTAGTCACGTGACCATAATAAATACGACCACGAAACCCACAGCACCACGACAGTTTTCACGAATCTTAGCCTGGATAAGTGAAAATAAGTATTGGAAGAAAGGCACAAGTCGATATTTTTCACTTTATCTCTTCCTTATCCTGCGTTGTGTGGTAAGTAAAGCTCTCACCGAGGATAGAACTAGTCTTAAGTCTAACAGCAACCCTCAGATCTACCAAAAAAAACCCCCCCAAAAAAACTCCAATCCCCAAGGAACACCTCTTTGAGCTTTATTGATAAACTTTTCGGCTCTATGTATCCTTAAGACGTTCAACCTCTTAATATATTCCCGGCACAATGTCTCTGAATACGTGCGGGGCTACCCTACCCAAAGAGGTCGAGAGCGAGGTGGAGAAAGAGAACCAGCGCTGCGGCGAGAGTGAAAACGACAACGATGGCGAGGAGCAGCTAACAGAGCTGGAAGAGAACGAGTATGTCCCAGCTAATATCCTCGCCGAGATGAGAGGAGACGACGGCAGACCCAGGTATCTCATCAACTGGGAGGACTATCCACTGGCAGCCGCCACGTGGGAGCCGATTGAGAATCTGCAGAATGTCAGAGGTTGGATTATACCAGAGTGGGAGCAGTTGAAAAGTCGCCAGAGGCTTTATCCAGAACTCAAGCTGAACCTTCGCGAATCGCAGCCGAAATTTGACAAGTGGGGTAGAACGCCATTGAGTGAACAATTCAATATTGTGGAAGCTCAGAAAAAGAAGAGAGAAGCTCTCGAGAAGCCGTTTAGTCAGCAACGAGCTAAGGCCGACGAGATCAGAAGAAAGACCCTGCCAATCATTTTTAGAGAAAGCGGAGAACCATATCTCGTCCGTCTCGCTCCTCACCTCTACCTCGATGCGCCTGAGGACGCATCTGACGATGAGGCCACTGAGGATGCGGGTATGCTCCCTGATAGCTCATCTGCCACTCTCAAGAGAGAGTATCCGAGGCCAAAGGTCGAAAGTAACAGTGACGATGACAGTGAGAGCGATGGAAGAGGCGGTCGTCGTGGCAAGAAGGCGAAGACAAACTCGTCAGCCTCAAGAGCCAAGGTCAGCCCGCCCCCCCTGTTCCTTTGTCGTGGAGGGAACGGCCACTTTAAGAGCTTACTACTATTCCAATTACGTGATACGAATACTAATATATGTCTGAGACCCGCCCTGTCCCAGCAGTTGGCGTTACAGGATACCAAGGCACCGCAAACAGACAGATGCGCCCACCGCCACCAGTCCCAGTATCTCTGAGACGTCCGTCAGCGACCAAAATGAAACCCAGCAAGTTAACGGCTACGAGGACGAAACCCAGCATGACCAAGAAGCTTTCCGAGGGTGCGCGTGCCAGGAGTACTGGACAGCCATCGAATGCAGCCAATGGGGCTCCAATTTTTGCCAAAAGCAAAAGTATGGAGAATAAAATCCAAAAAGCTGGCAGGGGCTTATCTGATCGCGCACCTGCGATGCCATCAAAGCTCAGAAACCTCGGAACTGGGGAGATGTACAGGATTCCTAAGAGGACTAAAGCGAAGCCATCAAGCAGCGATTCCGTGGCGGCATCACCAAGCCAGGGCACGCCATCTGTCGACGATTTTCCGAGCCCATCTCCTCTTCAGGCCAGTTCCCCCTATCCTGCTGTCGGAGACGAGTGGAGTGTGCCACTTGCGCCGGTAGGTCCTTCACCTGCTGCTGCTGTGGATGCGTGGGATTCAGCTTTTGTTCAGGCAGCCTCGGATACAGGAAATCAGGCACCTGGATGTGGACCGCCATCTGATAGCAGTATCATGCAAGCATTCGCAAACTGCTCTGTTTTTTTGCCAGCTCAGTCTCACCCACTTATGGGCCCGCCTGCACCACGAAGGCCATCTTCCGTAGCCTTGCATGACAAGGCTAACTTCCTCGACTTGAAGAAGCCAGCTAAGCAGCTACCAAAGCAGCCAGTGCAACAGCCGATCAGAGGGTCGCCGAGCCCGTTCCTCCAGCACTCGGCACAGCAGACATTCCGAAGGTCATCAAGCCAGTCTCTCCTGCAGCCAGCGAAGAAATCCAACCTTGTGGATCTGGCCAACCGTCTCAAGAAGAACATCACAGTTACCTTTGCTTCGGGTACTGATTTCGAGGCGAAGGCAGCCCTGCAAGACAAAAATGATAAGAGCGGCGACGAATTGAAGAAAGCTGCACAGCGTCCATCTACAGACCATTCCTTCAAAGATGAAGACGCTATTGACGAGGATGAGGGCAACCGTGGATACGACGACGATCAGTCTCTGTCAGCCTCCATTCCCAACAATGGCATTGACATGAGCCGCACCCATGCCAGCAACAACGGCCCCCCTCGTCCAAAGGTTCGTTATCAGGAATTTATGAGACAGAAGACACTTGCTAAAGCTTCTATGCCGCCGCCACCACCTCTACCACAGCCTTTGGGGGTGCTTGACATGGACATTTTGGTATTCATGAACAGGACTGGAACCAGGAGAACGGCAGCTGAGCATTACTTTGAGAACTCTGGGGGACATTTAAGTCTGGCTCTGAGGCTCTTCTTCATCAATTCGCAGGAGGGAAAGCCAATCCCATATAACACCCGAGATGCAAGTCTTGGTAGCACTAGTGGTGCCTCTGTTACGATCTTTCCAGAGTCTGCCACCAACAACGCCACTACTCCTGAGACACAGCCACTACAGGACTCTTCAGCTCGGTCTGTTCAGAGCTCAGTAGCAGATGAAGTTACGATCGATGCTCCACAGCCAGCTTCCTTTGAGAACAGTGCGCCTTCGGACAATGGCCCCCCCGCTCCAGCTTCGTCCTCTATGAGACCACCGCCAACACCACACATTCCATTTCCACCATATAACGATGGCTCTAATTCAGCACCTTATGTTGATGCACCATTGGCATCTACACCTGCACCGGTTTCTACCCCAGTCACTCCAAGCAGCCCGGTTCAAGCACAGGCTACTTCCGATGGCCCAGCTCCAGCTCCAACTCCAACTCCAGCCACTGAAGTAATTCTAGCACCAGCACTAGCACCAGCTGCCACGAACCCCTTCATCATCCCTGATGATGACTGGGACATTTAAAGGCAACTGGCAATATGGTACTCATCTAGGCTGGTATTGCCTTGCTGGCGGCAATTACCTTATACACTTCTCTTAAAATCACCAAGTATATGCATGGTTTCTGGCGTCGTTGGTAGAACATCACATGTTCCAAGGAGTTGGCTTGGAAGGCATTGCTTTCAACACAGAGGAGTTTTGTGGCTTTGCACATGATTCTGTATACATCCATATTTCGGAGTATTCACCGCATATAAGGCATCCCAAGAGAGGGAGTTTGCATGGAACACAGGCGTCTTGGCGTCAAATTTTGCTTCTGCTTTTGCTTTGCATAGCACGGCATTATACCCCGATTCTATCTGGAGAACTTTCACAATTCATTGGCTCTTGCTCATGCTTGAACATTTCCATCTCTCGGCCAGGTCTTTCGGGCTTTCATGCTCTTATTGAAAACTCAGAGAGATCGAGACTGCTTTTGCATGGGTATGAGCCAGGATGGGCAATATTCTTTTCTACAACATTTTTCCTAACCTTGTCTAGGAGGACAGCAACGGAAGACCCTGACTTCTTGGTCTGGTTTGCAGCACATCCTCACAGGTATTTCACACCCTTGAGCAAGAATACCGCAATCCTGAGTTTGAGGTGTGGGCCCTCAGTCAACTCACTGCAAGCTTCCGGAACAAACAATGAAACCTTGGTCAACCTCTTTGCATACCTGGTCTTTGACAATAACCTGGCGCTGCCGACAGCCACATTCTTGCAAAGCGTCAACGCTCGCGGAATGTTGGCTGTTTAGCATGATAAATTATGTGAAATCCTAAGAGAAAGTGTCTGCTTTTATTGAGTGGCTGTTTAAATACACTAAATAAGCTAGCTTACAAGAGTTGAGGTGTCTGGCTGCCCCAGATGATATTATAGAGTGCTAATCGGTTATCTATTCAAGTTTCAGTAAGCATGTCAATTTCAAATTCTTGTGGACTTCAGAGGATACGCTAAGGTACCTAATCAGTTAGTTGTTACGTGCAGTGTGACGCTGGGTCTGGGAAAACAGTCTTGACGCAGATCTGAACTTAATAGCCTGTGGCCAATGTACTTGCCTAGCAGCCCTTGCTGGAAGGAGTCGGCGCGGACGAAACTCAATGAGATGAAGACCACTGAGATGATACTTTGGATAAATTTAGAGTGGAAGCACTCCGGAATTGCCGGCACAAAGATATGCAAGGTGACATGCAAGATCTTGCTGCCGAGCAACATGGCGAAAATCAGGGGACGCAATTGAGCCTGACCCACACCCATAAGGAAGAAATGCCACAGGGAAGTCGTCCAGTCCAAGCATGGTAGAGGCCAGAATACTGAATGTTTGTTTTCTGTGGAAGATAAAGAGTTCTTGACTGAAGAACCGCGCAACAATGCCGGAATCCGGTCATTTGACAGATGACAACAAAGTTCCATGTCCCACAAAGGGCGAAATCCGATGTGGGCTTGATCAATGCGAATATTGAAACAATAGAGCAAATGCTCAGCATCGAATGCAGTGCAAGGATGAATTTCTCAGATCTGTCTTCATGTGGCAGGCTACCGCAGTTAAATAGTTAAGCTACTTCCTATGAACCAAACCTCTCCTTGACCCAATCATAATTCGCTCTAGAGCACTCTTTCTTTGTAAAGCCACTGATAAACTCACAACACATCCTCAAGTTGTCTTTCGGCTTCCGATCTCCCAGCCCACCGCCAACATATACCTCATGCACCGCCGTTAGACCTTTGAGATTATTGTAATCATGAAGCTCAAGAAACCCCTCAACATTAAGGTAGTCCTCGAGTTTCCGAAGTCCAGCATACAATGTTTCCGTAGGTCTGACAGAGACAGGCTTAGCCGTCTTTGTCTAGCATACGTACGACTGGGAGTACGTGGTGGACGCCTGTACGTAAGCGTTGTTTTAAATTCCAATAGGACAGTAGGAGGTTCGTACGGCTCGTAAGGACCGTAAAGGTACATCTATCAGAGTCAGCACACATCACACGAAGAGGTTGATATTCATACCTTGCTACCCAGCAGGATAGCAACCATAGCCGTACTCTCATAATCCCATTCCCCGATCTTCGTATCATCCGCCGTACTGAGAAGCAGCAGTATAACTCCTTCCGACCCCGAACCTTGATACTTCAGCGCATTGTCTCCCGCAGTCTTGACATCGCCCGCCCCCGCATAATGCTCGAGCTACCACTCTCCATATTTCTTTAGAGCTTCCTTGTCCCTACACATGTGCCGTTTGCTTGTATCATTTTTGAAGTTTACCGCTTTGACCTCGAGGGACAATGAATCATGTGGAATGCAGGAAGCATTGCAGTTGGCGTGGATAGGCTGTTGAGATGGCGATAGTGGTCATCTCTTACGTTAGGAAGCCCAGCGCTTGACATGTTCGCGGTCGAGTGTTATACCGTCTTATTTAGCAAATTGCAATCCCTTCATGGAAGAACAATAGCGACTCTGGGCATGTGGGCATCAGCAGGAAGGACCTCACATGTGATGTCATGATCGATGACAATATGACCTGGGCTGGACTATCAACTCCCCCTAAAGCTGCCAGTGGTTCAAGTGACAGGTGCTGGTCACAGATTAATAATGTCACAAATCCAGCTCTTCCAACAAGGACATCTATTGGTGTTTTTTTGGATTTCTCTCAATTGTTCATTCTTCTACGACGGACCCATATTTACAGAGGCTTGCAGTAACACCGAGAAAAAAGCAATGCATTATACACCTATCATCAACCTATCCCTCACTCGCTTTATGCGGAGGCGGACTTCAAATATGGTGGTTGCTCACCCGCGGCCATGAAATTTGTGTTTGGGATTCCGGTCTCCTTTGCTGCCGAGCAGCGAGCCATCGTCGGCGAGCTGTGATTAAAGTTAGCATCCACTTCTTGAATTCTACTTTTGGTGATTCAACAAACCTTCTCGAAATAACATCTGTGAAATAAAAGTTATCGATAACCTTCTTCAGTGGCTCACCACTGCTCTTAGCTCCCTTGTTCTGGTCCACCAACTGCACCTTACTCAACTTCGCCACACTGGTTAGCTCGACGACATCGTAGCTGGCCAATGCTGGGGAAATCTCAACCATTCTGTCTCTAAGCATAGCAACATCATCATATGGTAATGGTGCACCCATGAACTCAGAAGCAGCACGAATGATCTTCCAGTCGGTGCGGGAAGCACCTGGAAGGGAGGTAGCGGCACGAGTCATCTGGACACGTCCCTCAGTGTTGACGTAGGTTCCGGCCTTCTCAGTGTAAGCAGCACCTGGGAGAACGACATCCGCAAGAGCGGCACCCTTGTCACCGTGGTGTCCTTGGTAGACGACGAAGGCGTTCTTTGGGATATCGGCGGTAGTGATCTCGTCAGCGGCAAGGAGCCAGACGAACTTTGGAGTGGTCGCGGCGACCTCTGGAGATGGGACGGTGAAACCGACCTCGTAAGCACCAGCACGGGAAGCGGCGCGTTGGAGGACGTTGTAACCGTTCCACTCCTCAGTGTGGAAGTTGGCGTTCTTGTCAACGAAGGATCCGATAGCCTCGTACATAGCCTTGGCATCAGCGTGATCGGTAACACCGGATCCGACAATGATCATTGGTCTCTTGGCAGATGCGAGCTTCTTGCCGAACTCGCTAGAGAGAGCAGTCTTAACGGCGGCAGCGTCGGTACCGAGGTGCTCGAACTCGAAGGTGGAGTCGAATGGCTGGCCTACAAGGGCAACCTCGAGATCGGAGCGGAGCCACTGCTTGCGGATACGGGCGTTCAAGACGGCTGCCTCGTGGCGTGGGTTGGAGCCAACGATAAGGATGGCGTCAGCCTCCTCGACACCCCAGATCTTGGAGTTGAAGAGGTAGTTCGAGCGAACATCAACACCGTGGGCGATTGGCTTGTCACCGTTGGGCTGATCAAGAGCCAAGTTCTCGGAGCCGAGCTTGTTGGCAAGATCCTTGAGAGCAACCATGGACTCAACTTCAACGAGCTCACCGGCAATAGCCTTGAACTCGTTACCCTTCGGCGCAAAGTCGCGGTATGCGGCAGCGATCTCAGTTAAAGCCTGCTCCCAGGTGGCTGGGTAGAACTTGTCGTCCTTGCGGATAAGTGGTGTAGTAAGGCGCTGGGTGCGGAGACCGTCGCAGGCGAATCTGGTCTTGTCGTCGATCCACTCCTCGTTGACATCATCGTTAAGTCTTGGGAGGATTCTCATAACCTCCAAACCGCGAGAATCGACGCGGATATTAGATCCGAGGCCGTTCATGACATCAATGGACTCGGTGTGCTTCAACTCCCATGGTCTGGCGCGGAACGCGTATGGCTTGGATGTGAGAGCTCCAACTGGGCAAAGGTCGATAACGTTTCCGGACATCTCACTGTCCAAGGTCTTCTCGAGGTATGTTCCGATCTGCATGTCGCTTCCACGTCCAGTACTTCCTAATTCTGGTGCACCCGCAACGTCGTTGGAGAAGCGGATACATCTTGTGCAGTGAATACAGCGGTTCATCGAGGTCTTAATCAATGGGCCAATGTTCTTATCCTCCGTAGCGCGCTTGCCACCTATCTCGTGGAAGCGTCCGCGGTCGGCTCCGTATCTCATCGACTGATCCTGAAGATCACACTCTCCTCCCTGGTCGCAGACTGGGCAGTCCAATGGGTGGTTGGCGAGCAAGAACTCCATGACACCCTCGCGGGCCTTGTGTGTGAGTGGCGAGTTGGTCTTTACGACCATGCCGGGTTGTACTGGCCATGCGCAAGATGCGACTGGCTTTGGTGCCTTCTCGACTTCGACTAAACACATACGGCAGTTACCGGCGATCGCGAGCTTCCTAGAGCATATATTAGGTCGGGCATTCTGGTTCGTTATTTCGTGTCGACTTACTCATGGTAACAGTATCTATGACGATGTCAGCAATTGCCTCTTCCCGCGCGATTGGGCATCTACATACCTTGGGACAACACTTCCTGCCTTCTCACAGGCTTGGATGAGTGCTGAGCCAGCTGTGGCAATCGTCAGTATATACCCCGAATTCCCTCAGGTAGCCCACATACCCTCGATCGAGACCTTCTTTCCATCTAAGAGACCACATTAGCCCATATTCTCAGAATTTGATCGCGAATTCGATTGTCACATACCTATGGTAAGTTCGACCTCAGCTTGTCTGCGTCCGCTGGTTGCGAACGATCTCGCAGCGTTGAGGCCCTGCGCGCTCCTTCGCAGCGCCGAGCTCCTAATTGTTTGCCGCAGCATGATGCCTTTCATCAACTAACAAGAAAAAGAAAAGGAGGCGTATGCTGTGCGGCGGCGTGAATCGTGGTATATCGCCCCTACAAATCGTTCGTCTTGACGTCTATAAGCTGGATGCCGAACACTTCGATATGTGCTTTAGCGCGACCCATTACTAACATTGCTTGTGGCAACTTTGATTGGGTGTGGCCCATGGCCGGGACCCCGCACTAAAGATGATCCGCAACCACCATATCTTGCGAAATTATCGCAGCAACTCTCCTCTTTCTTCTTCACTCATTAAGAACCTATTATTGTCGAGTGATTGGTTTGCAGTAACATTCACGCAAGTGATGATGCTTCGAACAGTCTGATCTCTCGCTAGCAAGGATTCGAGAGTACGGTTTCGACGGCGAACTAATGGTATCAGATTGAGGGCCGCTGTTTACATGCTCCCTGATTTTTGAGCCATAAGGGCGCTACATCACATCTCGAGTGCTAGATATCTTTACACAATAAATATGATTACCACAATCTTTCAAACATTGTGCTCTACATCTTCTGATGTGACCTGCCAATGTTTCGTAAAACCTCTCGATCCCGACCCTTGATGGCCCCTTCGGCCTGACATGGCGATGTTCTGTTTGGTTTGGTAAAGTACCCGCTGGAGAACTATTTTAGCTATCCAGGACCCAATGGCCGGAGTCCTATATCATGAGAGGAGGCGCAATCTCGCGCAGATAAAAGTGTCAATTTCCTCTTAAGTCGGAAATACGGAAACTCCAAAATAATTTATTCTCCGTCCAGCGACCGCATACGTCGAGTCAACCAGTTTTCTAGAGTTTACTTCATAGGGTTATGGTCGTCGCGGTGTAGTGGACAGCTTAGAGGTAGAGAAGGTAGCCCTCGGGGGAGCTCAATCGTGTCGCTTTGTTGCCCGAGAAATGGAAGTGTCACGTAACATGCTAGTAACGTAAGCTATTGATAACCTTGAAAGAGGTAGCTTGGGTGGCTTCCTCGCCTCGGTAATTCTATTTGCGCTGAGAGTGCATCAGTGAATATGGAGCCTGCAGGCTTGCCTCATGTTACACCACCATTTTACCCTAGAAGGACCTTGAATCAAGGTCCTTGATTACAGAGAGATCAGATCACAAGATTACAGTATATCGAAACGCAACAAATCCGAATTATTGTGGGTATCTTCCATCTCCATTCAAGCCAAGGTATCCTACACCTTCTCTACTCCTGGTCGCCGCCATTCGCTTTAGCAGAAGCGGCTAACTTGGCCGCCTTCTTCCCAGCCTTTTTAGCTGCAATATGGGCCTCCCTCTCCGGCTTACTCAACTCCCTCGCCGTTCCCTCCGCAATCTTCTTCTGGAGATTAATCTCATCAAAGATCCTCTTCTTCTCCTTATACTCATATAGATCCTCCTGCAGCGCCTTCTCAGCGGCCTTAGCCCCCGCCTCCTTCTTCCCCAACGCCGTGCCCTTCGCCAACAACTTATGCTTCTCGCCCCAGCCCAGCAAGTACACGCCTACGGTATACAGTGGGAAACCTGTAGCGGCATCCTTGGTAGGCTCTCCGATGTCTTTGTAGTCCAACCTAATACCGCGGCTCATGATTTGGCGTGCAAGCTCTTGTTTTGAGTTCGCGAGGGTGATGATTGGGCCGGATGCAACTGACTTGTTGTTGAGCTTATCTTGCTCCAGAATCTCTTCTTTCAGGGTACCTGCCCATAAGGTCTTCAGCCACTCGCTGACTCGTTGCACGCCTTGCTCTAGATCTGAGTGGATTATTGCTGCGACGTAGGCTTCGAAGACGTCGCCGAGGATCTTAGTCACTGGTGGTTGGTCTGCGAACTCTTTTGGGACGCGGTAGCGTTGGTGGAAGTCGTATTTTTTGGCGTATGAAGCTAAGGTCTCGTTTTTAAGACAGCGCTCACGCAGTTGCGCGGACTTTCCTGGTGGAAGGGTGGGGAAGGTTTTGGAGATGAGGAGGGTGGTAAGGAGGTAGATGTAGGCGTCACCAATCCATTCGAGGCGTTCATAAGACTCTTCGGTAGAATTGGTGCCCGTAACACCACTGTGCGTAAATGCCGCTCTCTCGAGTCTCTCATCTTTGATCCTTGGGAGTTTAGGCAGGTTTACTGGGATATTGGCGGCAGTCCAACGGGTGATGTTATCAGGAGGGAAGATCTCGGCATTTTGCTTGACTGCCGGTGCTACCTCATTCTTCGCCTTTGGTGGCTTCGCCTTCTTAGCAGCCGGAAGCTCAGGTTGGAGAGCCCTGGCACGAGCCAAGGCAATGCGATGCATAGCTCCATTGTTGAGGAGAAAGTCCTCATTTGCTAAAAGTTCACCGAGAGCATTTGAGACATTCTGAATAAGCTCTGCGGCGTTGGGGGCGGACGGCATGGCTTCATTTTCAATGGTTGGCTCTGGCGAATGCTCGAGCTTGGCTTTTTGTGTTGGTCTCTCTTCCTCCTATGGTGAAGTTAGTCTCAGATCTCCCGACGTCCTCTTGATCATCACTTTACCACTTGTTCCACTTTTATGTCACTCTCCACCGCCTCGGCATGGCTTCTCTTTCCCATTGTGAAGGATAAGTAATTTTGATGTAATGAGGATGCCTGCGAAGTTTATGTTATGAAGTTTGTCCTTGTCCTCCTTCAGACAGAGTTTCAGATCACGTGAAGATGCTTTTTGAGCAGGAACCAGAGATCCGGGGTATTTCAGATTAACAGGCGGCCGCAATCCCAATCACAGCTCACCGCCAACGACAACGCTATACCACATTAGGTGAGATATTTCCAGACGTCCGAGACGTCGTGTGTATAGTAGCGGTCGGCCTCATCACACTTTCAGAGTCAAGCTAGCAGCCATGTCGATCCCACGCGCGAGAGTTCTCGACCTCATGAAGGTAGGATATATATCTGTCGATCAAGATGAGTTTTGGCTAATGCGCTTGCACCCAGGTCCAATGCAAGATCTTCGCGACCACTTTCAACCCGGAGGGTCTGAGGACTGGCAACAAGATTCTACGCCAGCGCCTGAAGGGAGCATCTGTCGCCGCATACTACCCACGCAAGGTCGCGACCTACAAGAACTTGATGCAACAGTTCCCTGACATGGAGTCATGGGACGAGGGTGAGGAGGACCGCCTGGAGCACGTCACAATGTATGGAGATCTGGATACAGCTGGAGGACTGATACTGACGAGGATGACAGTCTCAAGGGACGTGGAAAGGGCGCACCGAAGAAGAAGAAGACTGCAGAGGGTACGTTCCTACAAATGCGACGATTGGAGGACCTTGCTAAGGAGAACGAACTTTAACTAACTTGCGCGCAGTGGATATTTCCAAGAACAGGAAGAAGAAGAAGTGATAGCACGAATAAACAGCACTGTATATTATTGTATGATGGCATGGGTGGCGTTAGGAAATGGGAGTACATTGACTTCATGCATTGTTGCTTGCTTGCGTCTTTCTCAGTATGAAAGTTTGGGTGGCGACCATCAGCTGCCACACAAGTTGTTAGTGACAATTGCGCGGCAGTGTTTGGGATTGTTTTACAAAAAGCGCTCCTTCCTCAACTTTCTTTTTGATTTCCGGCATGTACCATCATCTGCTCATGTAGTTGTAGCCCGAGGCTTCCCCTAGCTCTGCTCGTGAATTTGGTATTGCTGCACCTGTTCTTTATACGGCCCTGCGAGGCGTTACCTAAGGTCACTGTCGGCTGCTGTTGGTACAGTGGGGAAATTGTAATCCGCGGACGCCATTGGGAGACATCTGATCCGCTTGGGAACGCCCTCTGCAATGATATGAATTAGGGCTTTGGACTAGGTTTAACGCAGCACGTAACTTGAAAGCGGGAGTTCCCATGTTGGGTCACACAAGGACGAGCTGAATGCTAGGAGCACGGGATCCTTCCTGTTTTGGCTTCCTCCCCTCCCTACAATTTGCCAGGAAAACGATCTACATATCACGTTCTTTACGACTAGAGCCAACGATACGCCATTTAGTCTGTATCTCGAAGGAAGGTGCGATCTAGCAGGGATATCCTCCACGTGGACGGGTCAATAAAGCCGTTGTTATTACGCCGTGGAAAGTTACCAGGAAGCTTATCCTGAGCAAGTTGCGTCAGCCCACCCCAGCGCTCTTCCATCGGGAGCTCCCTCTGGCACCCAAATACCACTCCAGCCAGTCAGCTCCCCCCGACATCGCATTCCCGTTTCAGTAATCAATATTCCACGTCCTCGTACCTACTGTAACCGCAAAAGAGGTCCAGGCAGGCAAGGCTGAGAAAGAGTACTTATTGCTCTTCTTCCCAGTTTCTCATTCTCACCTTCGACACCTCTCACCACCATTCGAATACTCTTCTCTGCTGCACGCTCGTAGCAGTTGTATTATCAGGAGCTGTTCTGACCGTAAGGATCCAGCTCATTACACGCCAATCGAAGGCATCGTCAGCAATGGCAGCCACCACTGTTTCCAACGGTTCCCCAACCTCCCGTCGCGCCATGGCGGCCAGAAGTCAATCTCAAGAGAATGCAATGCTCGACGACGACAAGAATCCATACCACCCAGTAAGTCTCCGCTTCATATCCTCAATACTCCCGATGCTTTACACACATCTTGACGTCTTAAGGGAACGGTTCTGCAGCTCTCGGTTGAGACGCAGTGCCTAGCCACGAGCTCTTGCCAACGTTAGAGGTCTAGCACAAAGCTAACACCCACTGTTTAGGATCGCAGCTCCATGCTGAAAAAGTCCGTCAGTGCTCTGTCCAGTTCGAGTCTGGCCAATCAGACTCCAAAGGTCGGTGTTTCCACTACCTCATTCTCACTATAACTTCGCCATTAACTTGAATAGAAGGTGAAGATGAACCATGAGCAGTCTATCACGAGCAACCCTAATCCAATGGACTTACTCCTCGCTAAGCTCTCCGAGCAACAAGCAAACCTGGATAAGCAAAACACTGGCCTTCATCTTGCTGACGAGGCTCCTCCTGGTCAGGCTCTTCAGAACTACGAGTTCTCGTCCAAGTCGGCCATCAGCTCAATGTCCATCACTCCAATCGCGAACTCCGAGGGCACCGCCGCTAGCAGTGTTGATATCACTGATCCGTCCGAGGACAGAGAGAGAGATGCGAATAAGGTCAAGATGGACGAGCTTCTTCAGGTCAAGCTTGAGCTGGAGAAAGCTAAGAGCGTCATCGCACGTAAGGAGCAGGAACTCATGCAGGCACGTATCACAAAGCAGGTGGAGCAAGCCATTGGTGGTCATTCTGAATCCGACTACCAGCAAGCCGACGCCTCCGACCGCAGACTTAACAACGTCCAGAACACCATCACGATGCCAGGTCGCCCTCAGTATCTTGCAGACAACCAGTGGGCCGGTCAAGACGACAACCAGTCCGACCGTGGCAGTGACACTATGTCTATCAGTAGCTATAGTCGTCCAGGTCCTGCAGGTATCTGGGGCAACAACGGCCGCGCACCATATCCAAACTACCCACCAGGAGGCATGCAAGGCTACCCGGCTGGCAATGGGTTCCCAGGTAATGCTTGGATGGGACGTGGAATGAGTGCTCCATATCACGATGAGGGTGCCATGTCTTACAACCAAGGTATGCCACACATGCGCCATGACCGTCTCACCCCAGATGATAGCATGGCAGGTAACCCAGGTATCCGTGGCGGTTATCGCGGTGGCCGCTTCATGAATCGTAACACTGGTTCGTTTCCTTACGCAGGCAGCAATAACTCTTATGACGGCGCTGGACCAACTACCTCATATGGTTCTGTTGCTGGCATGGGGGGCGGAGTCGGAAACAACATGAGCGGATCAGTGGGTATGGGCATGAACTACGGTGGTCATCCAATCGGCACACCACTCTCACCATTTGCTCAGGAGTTCACCTCCATCGGTGGGCAGTACAGGAATGATGTGAGTTCGCGCGTTCCTCTCCGTGGGCCTAACCCCCCCCCCC